>Ga0114129_10000189_pt1 | contig 69127 bp, 48 predicted proteins | sample RhiMetdeltSRZDD1_FD_80071 | JGI IMG/M metagenome (GOLD analysis project Ga0114129, IMG submission 80071) | Populus rhizosphere microbial communities from Tennessee, USA - Rhizosphere MetaG P. deltoides SRZDD1 (version 2) (version 2) | ecosystem: Host-associated > Plants > Roots > Rhizosphere >...
CGTTCGGCCTGACTACCATATTTGCCACGAACCATGACTTGATTGACCTTCCGCCCAGACTCCATCACTTTTTCCATTTGTGAGCGAGTCTCCATGTAATTCGAGGCGGGACCGAATTTTCGCCGCAGTCGATTGGTATCACCATTCAGATCGTCCACTGCATCGCTCAATTCATCCTTGGTCTGGTTCGCCCGCGCTTTGCGCGCGTCTGTATTGGTGGAGTTTGCCTTTTCACGCTTCCCTGTTTTGCCGCTGTTCTGCGCCGCTTCGGCTCCCGATCTAGCGTTATCGCCGCGGTTCTCCAGGTACTTTTTGAATTCGTCGACGCCATCTTCCACTTTCTTGATCTGGTCGCCGACCGCGGCTTTGCTGAAGCTTCCGGCCTGCGACCGCGCGTAGCCGGCTGTTAAGAACACCAGTACTGCAGCCGGCAGTATGGCGCGCATGGTCATTCTTGCCACGAACATTCGGATCAATTTCATCGTTCGCCTCCTAGTGACGACAGCCGTTTCGGGATAGCTTCCGGGTGACCTAACAGCGTGTCGAAAATGAAGATCTTCAAGAACTGTAATACTAGGTAGGTCGGGCACAAGTGCCGTTGTGAACTTTTGGAAACCTGCTTGGTATTACAGTCGTTTGCCCTCGGCAGTCAGTCCGACGATCAATGTCGAGACCTCCCGACCGACCGCGCCCAGAAATTGCGTTGAGGATATATATGAACCCAGGAAGAAGTGCAAAGGCTGAGACCGCAAAACAGACTGATCATGAAGAAATCCGCACCGGACGTGGAGCGGATGCGATCGCCCAAGCCGTGGTTGACAACTTGCGTTATTTGCAAGGCAAGCTGCCGCTGCAGGCGACTCGCCATGACTGGTACATGGCTCTCGCATATTCAGTTCGCGACCGGATGCTCGAGAGCTATATCAAAACCTTGGAAGCTGTCATCGCAGCGAATATCCCCGTGCGAGGAGTCGCGTACCTCTCGGCTGAATTTTTGATGGGACCACAGCTTGGCAATAGCTTGATCAACCTCGGAATCTGGGAGGCAACCGAGGAGGCCGTATCCAAAGTCGGACAAAATCTAGCTGATCTTCTGGAACAGGAGGAAGAACCGGGACTCGGCAACGGCGGTCTCGGCCGCTTAGCCGCTTGCTATATGGATTCTCTGGCGACGCTCAAGATTCCCGCCATCGGCTACGGAATACGCTATGAATTCGGCATCTTCGATCAGGCAATTCGCGACGGCTGGCAAGTCGAACTTACAGATAAGTGGCTGCGCTTCGGCAATCCCTGGGAAATCGTCCGTACGGAGATCAACTTCGAAGTGAAGTTCGGCGGGCACACGGAGCCTTACCGTGATGAGCGGGGGAGCTACAGAGTCCGTTGGCTGCCCGAAAAGACAGTGAAGGGTGTCGCCTACGACACTCCGGTGCCCGGTTATCAAGTACCGACCACAAACCTGCTGCGATTATGGAAGGCCGAGGCTGCCGAATCGTTCGATTTCGAAGCGTTTAACGTCGGCGATTATTACGGCGCGGTACATGAAAAAATGGTTTCGGAAACGATCTCCAAGGTCCTCTATCCGAACGACGAGCCCGAAGCGGGGAAGCGACTGCGACTTGAACAGCAGTATTTCTTTGTCTCTTGCTCGCTCCAGGACATGATCCGCCTGCATCTGATACGGGGAAAGAAACTGGAAGAGTTTCATTTGACCTGGGCCGCCCAATTAAACGATACCCATCCGTCGATCGCGGTGGCCGAGTTGATGCGACTCCTGATAGACGAGCACCTGATGGACTGGGATCAGGCCTGGGAGATCACGCGGCTAACTTGCGCGTACACGAATCACACACTTCTTGCAGAAGCCCTCGAGAAGTGGCCACTGTCACTCTTCGGAAGTGTGTTGCCGCGCCATCTGGAAATCGTCTATGAGATCAACCGCCGCTTCCTTGATGAATTACGGTCGCGCCATCCCGGTGACGATCAGTTGCTCAGGCGCCTGTCGCTGATCGACGAAACCGGCGATAAGTATCTGCGCATGGCCCATCTTGCCAGCGTGGGCAGCCACGCGATTAACGGGGTCGCGGCTCTCCATAGCGAACTGCTAAAACAGACCGTGCTCCGCGACTTCTATGCCGTTGCGCCGGAAAAGTTCGTTAACGTAACGAATGGCGTCACCCCGCGACGGTGGATTGTGCTCAGCAATCCTAAACTGAGCACGTTGATCACCAGCAAGATCGGCGACGGATGGATCTCAGATCTGGAAGGACAGCTTCAACAGCTCGAACCTCTGGCCACCGACCCCGGTTTCCGACGCGATTGGCAAGCGGTAAAGGCTGCCAACAAGCAAGCCTTGGCCGGTTTCATTAAAGAGCGCACCGGCATTGCCGTGGATCCGAAATCGCTTTTTGATATCCAGGTTAAGCGGTTGCACGAGTACAAGCGCCAGCACCTGAACGTGTTGTACGTGATCACCTTGTATAACCAGCTAAAGCGTGTTTCCACCGCAGGTGTCACGCCACGCACGGTGATGTTCGGCGGCAAAGCGGCTCCCGGATACCGAATGGCCAAACTGATTATCAAACTCATCAACTCGGTTGCTCAGGTTGTCAATCAGGATCCAACGGTCTCCGAGGTTCTCAAGGTGGTTTTTATGCCGGACTTCAACGTCAAGAACGGCCTGCGCGTTTACCCCGCCGCGGACCTTTCGGAACAGATCTCCACGGCAGGCAAAGAGGCCTCGGGTACGGGCAACATGAAGTTTTCGATGAATGGCGCATTGACGATCGGTACCTTGGACGGAGCAAACGTCGAGATTCGCGACGCTGTGGGCCATGAGAATTTCTTTTTATTCGGCCTGACTACTGAAGAAGTCGCACATCAAAAGGCGAACGGCTACAACCCACGCAGCCTCTACGAGGCGAACCCAGCTTTGCGCGAGACGATGGACCTCATCGATTCCGGATTTTTTTCAAACGGCGATCGTGAGCTTTTTCGCCCGTTAGTCGAATCGCTGCTCAACCGAGACGAATACATGCTCTTTGCCGATTATCAGAGTTATGTAGACTGCCAACAACGAGTGAGCGAAGCGTACCGCGATCAGGAAAACTGGACGCGCATGTCGATTCTCAATAGTGCCAGAGTCGGCCGGTTCTCTTCTGATCGATCCATTCGGGACTACTGCCGAGACATCTGGCACGTAAGCCCGGTCACGATAGACGAGAGAGAAAAATGAACGCCTCTGTCAAACAAGCGGTGAGCGCTCAAGAAGCTTGCGCCCCTCTGGGCGCCACTGTTTACCCGGAGGGCGTCAACTTCAGTCTCTTTTCTAAGAACGCCAGGTCTGTTGAACTTTTATTGTTCGATGATGTGAATTCCGCACAACCGGCCAAGACGATCTCTCTCGATGCCGACCGGCACCGCACGTATCACTATTGGCATGTCTTTGTTCCGGGGCTCAAGCCTGGGCAGATTTATGCGTACCGAGCATACGGTGAATTTGTGCCGGAACGTGGTCTTCGTTTCGATGGCGAGAAGGTTCTCCTCGATCCTTATGGTCTTGGCTTGGCGGTCCCAAAAGCGTACAACCGCAAAGCCCTGAAAGAGTCCGGCGACATCACAGCAATTGCGATGAAAAGCGTCGTGGCCGATCCCAATCATTATGACTGGGAGGGCGACGTGCCGCTCAAGCGGCCGTTTGCGGAGACGGTGATTTACGAGCTTCACGTGCGGGGGTTCACGTGCCATCCAAGCTCAGGCCTAGCCCCCGAAAGGCGCGGTACCTACGCTGGATTGATCGAGAAGATCCCCTATCTCAAAGATCTCGGTGTCACGGCCGTGGAGCTACTTCCGGTTTTTCAGTTTGATCCTCAGGATGCTCCTGAGGGCCGGGTGAACTATTGGGGCTACCAGCCGGTCTCTTTTTTCGCGCCACATCACGCCTACAGTTCGCGGAAAGAACCTCTCGGCGTGATCGCTGAATTTCGCGACATGGTCAAGGCGCTCCACAGGGCCGGAATCGAGGTCATCCTCGACGTTGTCTTCAACCACACCGCCGAGGGCGGCAACGACGGGCCGACATTGTGCTATCGCGGCCTTGCGAATGACTTCTACTACATCCTCGAGAAGGACAAGTCCCGCTATGCCGACTACACCGGCTGCGGCAATACGCTGAACGCCAATCAGCCGATTGTTCGCCGGCTGATTCAAGATAGCCTGCGCTATTGGGTGAGTCAGATGCACGTTGATGGTTTCCGGTTTGATCTCGCATCCATCCTGTCGCGCGACGAAGCAGGCTCTCCGCTACCCAACCCACCAGTCCTCTGGGATATCGAATCGGATCCCCTGTTGGCCGGCACCAAGCTGATTGCGGAAGCCTGGGATGCCGCCGGGCTCTATCAAGTGGGAACCTTCGTGGGCGATACTTGGCAAGAGTGGAATGGCCGGTTCCGGGACGATGTGCGGCGTTTTTTGAAAGGAGAAAACAGCTCAGCATCCGGCTTGGCGACCCGGCTTTTAGGCAGTCCCGACATTTATGGTCAGGATGAGCGAGAGGCCGAGCAAAGCATCAACTTCGTAACCTGCCATGACGGGTTCACTCTCAACGATCTGGTCTCCTACAACGAAAAACACAACGAAGCCAACGGCGAAAATAATCGCGACGGCTCGAATGACAATCTCAGCTGGAACTGCGGCGCGGAGGGGCCGACTGACGATCCCGCAATCGAGGCGGTACGCGACCGTCAGGTTAAGAACTTTTTAGCGCTGTTGCTGGTTTCGGTCGGCACGCCCATGTTGCACATGGGCGACGAAGTGCGCCGCACCCAATTGGGCAACAACAACGCCTATTGCCAGGACAACGATATCAGTTGGTTTGACTGGAGCTTGCTGGATCGGCACGCGGGCATCCACCATTTCGTTAGAGAGCTCAATGCGTTTCGCCAGCGGCGCGACGTGGTGACAACAGGAATCAAGCTTAGCCTGAATCAACTTTTACAGCAGGCGCGGATCGAGTGGCATGGTGTGGCACTCCACTCGCCCGACTGGAGCGAAAACTCACACTCGCTCGCTTTCACCGTCCATGGCATGCAAGCGCGTTTTCTCCTTCATGGGATGCTAAACGCCTATTGGGAACCATTGACTTTCGAGTTACCGCGTGTCCCCGATGAAAGCCAGCAACGCTGGCGCCGGTGCGTGGACACAGCGCTTGTGCCGCCCGAAGATTTTTATACGTGGGAGAAGGCGCCGTCTCTTGCACAGACGACTTATGTAGTACAGCCGCGCTCTGTCGTCTTTCTTGTGCTGCCGCTTCAAGCGGAGGGCGAAGGCCTTAAATAAGCGAGGTGATCCAATGCCGATCCATCCTCTTGCCGGTAAACCCGCTCCGCCGGAGGTTTTGGTCGATATCGATAAACTTCACAAAGAATACTACGCGCGAAAGCCCGACACGAGCGATGCCGCGCAGCGGGTGAGTTTCGGCACCAGCGGGCATCGGGGCTCGTCACTGCGCGGCGCGTTCAACGAGGCGCACATTTTAGCGATCACTCAGGCAATCTGCGAATACCGGAAGCAACAGGGCATCAGCGGTCCTCTTTACCTCGGCAAAGACACGCACGGGCTCTCAGAGCCGGCTTTCATCAGTGCTATGGAAGTACTCGCCGCAAACAGTGTTGAGGTCATGATCGATCGCGATGACGGCTATACACCAACACCTACGATCTCTCATGCCATCCTTATATATAACCGCGGCCGCACGTCGGGTGTCGCCGACGGTATTGTGATCACGCCGTCGCACAATCCGCCGGAAGACGGCGGCTTCAAATACAACCCGCCGCACGGCGGCCCGGCGGATACGGACGTAACCCGTTGGATCCAGGATAGAGCCAACCAGCTACTCTCGAGCGACCTCAAGCAGGTATCACGAATTACGTACGAACAAGCTCGACGCGCCTCGACCACCCATACCCACGACTATGTGGGGTCCTATGTGGACGACCTCGGTTCGGTTTTAGAAATGGACGTCATTCGAAGCGCCAAGCTCAAGATCGGTGTTGATCCGCTTGGCGGGGCGGGCGTCGCCTACTGGCGACCTATTATCGAGCGCTACGGTGTTCAGGTGGAGGTCGTGAACGACGCAGTGGACCCGACCTTCCGCTTCATGTCTATGGATTGGGACGGCAAGATTCGCATGGACTGTTCGTCTCCCTACGCCATGGCAAAACTGATCGGTCTGAAAGACCGGTTCGATATCGCCTTCGGCAATGATACCGACCACGATCGGCACGGCATCGTCACCCGAAGTGGGTTGATGAATCCAAACCATTACCTCGCTGCGGCGATTTCTTATCTCTTTACCCGTCGACCAGGGTGGCGCGCAGATGCGGCCATCGGTAAAACGGCGGTGAGCAGCAGCATTATTGACCGAGTGGCTTCCAAGGTCGGGCGGTCTTTACTCGAAGTTCCGGTCGGGTTCAAATGGTTTGTGCAAGGCCTGCTTGACGGATCACTGGGTTTCGGAGGCGAGGAGAGCGCGGGCGCCTCGTTCCTACGCCGCGACGGGACGGTATGGACGACCGACAAGGACGGCATCATTATGGATCTTCTTTCGGTGGAGATCATGGCGCGCACCGGACGCGATCCGTCCGAGCTCTACAACGAGCTTACACAGGAGCTCGGCGCGCCCGTCTATCAACGGATCGATGCGCCGGCCACGGCGGAACAAAAGGCCGTTCTTCTAAAGCTCTCATCGAAGGACGTGAAAGTCTCCGAGCTTGCCGGCGACCCGATTAAGACGATGATCACCAACGCACCCGGCAACGGCGCACCCATCGGTGGCCTGAAAGTCATCACAGAGCACGGTTGGTTTGCGGCGCGTCCGTCAGGCACAGAAGAGGTTTACAAGCTTTACGCAGAAAGCTTTCGCGGCAATGAGCACCTCCGACGCATTCAGGAGGAAGCTCAAGCCCTGCTCAGCAGGGCGATGACAGCTAGGCCCCTGTAGACGCGGTCTATGAACGTGTAAACGAATTGGTTGGAATAGGCGATATTCCCCTCCTCACGGAGGAGGGGTGGACGCGACATCAAGAAAATGGTGCGAAGCCACCTTATTTGGAGCGGACGGGGTGGTCGCTCACAAGCCGTGTTTGCGTTGTGAGCGACCACCCCGTCTGCGCCGCTTCGGTAGCTTCGCGACATTTTCTTACGGGCTGATTCAAGGAGAGGATGCAATGGAAAATCGATTAACCAATAAAGAGCTTGAACTGATGAATGCGTATTGGCGTGCGTGCAATTACCTTTCGGTGGGCATGATCTACCTCAAAGACAATCCGCTGCTCAAGGAGCCCTTGCAGACCGAACATGTCAAACACCGCCTGCTGGGCCATTGGGGGGCGAGTCCGGCTCTGTCCTTCGTTTGGGTGCATCTGAACCGGATGATCCTCAAGCACGACCTCGACATGATCTTCGTGGCTGGGCCTGGCCATGGCGCACCGGGCGTGCTGGGACCCGCGTATCTGGAAGGCACTTACTCTGAAATTTATCCAGACAAGAGCGAGGACGCCGAAGGAATGCGAAAGTTCTTCAAACAGTTTTCGTTCCCCGGCCATATCGGCAGCCATGTTACTCCCGAGACTCCAGGGTCCATCCACGAAGGCGGCGAGCTCGGTTACAGTCTGTCCCACGCATACGGCATGGTGCTCGACGATCCTGGTCTTATCGTCACCTGCGTTGTTGGCGACGGCGAAGCGGAGACCGGTCCGCTAGCGACGGCGTGGCATTCCAATAAGTTCATTAACCCGGCGCGAGATGGCGCGGTGCTGCCGATCCTCAACCTGAATGGCTACAAGATCGCCAATCCAACTGTCCTTGCGCGCATCAGCCATGCGGAGTTAGAAGCCCTGTTCGTCGGGTACGGTTACAAGCCGTATTTCGTGGAAGGCAGCGATCCGACCGAAATGCATCAAAAAATGGCGGCCACATTGGAAGAAGCGATTGCCGAGATCCGCGGCCACCAGAAGACCGCGCGGGAATCGAACAATCCTTTGCGACCTCGCTGGCCCATGATCGTGCTCCGTTCCCCCAAAGGTTGGACCGGTCCGAAAGAAATCAAGGGACACAAGGTTGAAGGTTCCTGGCGCTCACACCAGGTGCCGTTTGCCGATGTGCGCGATAACCCGACAAACCTGAAGCTCCTCGAAGACTGGATGCGCAGCTACAAGGCCGAGGAGTTGTTCGATGCGCGCGGTAAACTCATGCCGGAACTCAAGGCGCTCGCACCCAAAGGCAATCGGCGCATGAGCGCCAACCCGCACGCGAACGGCGGCCTCTTGCGCAAGGCTCTCGACCTTCCCGATTTCCGCAAATACGCCGTCGAGGTTCCGACTCGAGGGTCAATCGAATACGAGAACACGAAACCGCTCGGCGCTTTTTTGCGGGACGTGATGAAGCGGAACCTGGCCACCTTCCGTCTCTTCGGTCCCGATGAGACCGCCTCTAACCGGCTGCAAGCAGTTTATGAGGCAAGCAAAAAAACCTGGATGGCCGACATGCTGCCTGAGGACGCCGATGGCGGCGAGCTCGCACGCGACGGGCGCGTGATGGAGATGCTTTCCGAGCATACGCTGATGGGCTGGTTAGAAGGATATTTGCTAACTGGCCGCCATGGTTTCTTCCACACCTATGAAGCATTCGCCCACGTCGTCGATTCGATGTTCAACCAGCACGCCAAGTGGCTGGACATCTCCAAGAACCACGTGCCGTGGCGCGCATCAGTCGCGTCCGAGAACATTCTGTTGTCCTCCACCGTCTGGCGTCAGGACCACAATGGATTTTCGCATCAGGATCCCGGTTTCATTGACCTCGTCACCAACAAAAGCTCGAGTGTGACACGCGTCTATCTGCCGCCTGATGCCAATACGCTGCTATCCGTGGCAGATCATTGTCTGCGGTCGACCGACTACATCAACGTCATCGTGGCCGACAAACAGAAGCATCTGCAGTTCACAACCATGGACGAGGCCATCACCCACTGCTCCAACGGCATCGGCATCTGGCAACGGGCGAGCACGCATGCAGGCGACGAGCCGGACGTGGTTTTGGCTTCCTGCGGCGACGTTGCGACCATGGAGGCTCTCGCCGCAGCCGCAATCTTGCGCGAGGGGGCACCCGATCTCAAGCTGCGTTTTGTAAATGTTGTGGATCTCTTCAAGCTGCAGCCGGCAGCCGAACATCCGCATGGCTCCACAGACCGTGAGTTCGACGGACTGTTCACCACGGACAAGCCGATCATCTTTAATTTTCACGGCTATCCCTGGCTCATTCATAAGCTCTCGTACCGTTTCAAGGGACACGACAACATGCACGTGCGAGGCTACAAAGAAAAAGGCAACATCAACACACCGCTCGAGCTGGCGATGCTGAACGAAACCTCCCGTTTTGACCTGGTCCTCGCTGTGATCGATCGCGTCCCGAAACTAGGTACAAAAGCGGCGCATTTGAAAGAAGAGATGAAGAAGGCCATCGCGGACAACCTCGACTATGCGCACGAGCACGGCACCGATCGTCCCGAGATCGTCAACTGGTCCTGGCCGTACTAGAGTAAACGAATGGTTGGGATAGGCGATATTCCCCTCCTCCGTGAGGAGGGGATTGTTCGCCTGATTCACACACAGACGCTTTGATATGGAACGATTATGAATAACAGAATCGACGAACTGTGCGTCAACACCATCCGCACCCTGGCGATGGACGCCGTGCAACAAGCAAACTCCGGGCACCCGGGAACGCCTATGGCCCTGGCCCCAGTTGTCTATTGTTTATGGCAACGCTTTCTTCGTTTCGATCCCACGCATCCGATCTGGCCCAACCGCGACCGCTTTGTATTGTCCGTGGGGCATGCTTCCATGCTGCTTTACTCCATGTTGCATTTAACCGGTGTAAAAGCAGTCAACCCCAAGTACGAAACGCTTGGAGAATTGTCTGTGACACTCGACGACATCAAGCGTTTTCGCCAGCTCGACAGCAAATGCCCCGGTCACCCGGAATATCGCTGGACCTCAGGCGTGGAGACTACGACGGGTCCATTGGGACAGGGTGTGGCAACCAGTGTCGGAATGGCCATTGCCGAGCGCTGGTTGGCAAGTTACTTCAATCGTCCTGGCTTTGACCTGTTCGACTACGACATTTACGCGGTGTGCGGCGACGGCTGCATGATGGAAGGGATTTCAGGCGAGGCCGCCTCATTGGCAGGCCACCTCAAGCTCGCCAACCTGTGTTGGATCTACGACAACAACCACATCAGCATCGAGGGTAATACGGCGTTGGCTTACAGCGATGACGTGGCTACGCGCTTCATCGGTTACGGCTGGAATGTCACGCGAGTCGGCGACGCCAATGATTTGGAGATGCTTGAGCGAGCCTTTACGACGTTCAAGCACACCACCGATCGACCTACGCTTATTATCGTCGATAGCCACATCGCATACGGCGCCCCCAACAAACAAGATACGAGCGCTGCCCACGGAGAGCCCCTGGGCAAGGATGAAATCAAGCTCGCCAAGCGTAACTACGGATGGCCGGAGGATGCTCAGTTTCTCGTCCCAGAAGGGGTGCGGGAGCATTTCACGGCAGGCATGGGCGCGCATGGACAAGCGCTCCGCGAGGCATGGTGGACCAAGTTTGAGTCCTACCGGCGGCAGTATCCCGAACTCGCCGATCACGCCTATCGCATGGTCCGGCGCGAATTGCCGGAAGGCTGGGACAAGGGATTGCCGGTTTACGCCATCGGTGGCAAGGACGTCGCGACTCGAGACGCGTCGGGCCAGGCGCTAAACGCGCTTGCCAAGAACCTACCGTGGTTGCTTGGCGGTTCGGCGGATCTCGCACCTTCATGCAAGACGCGTCTGACGTTTGAAGGGGCCGGAGATTTCAGCGCTGACAGTCCTGCGGGTCGAAACCTGCACTTCGGCATTCGGGAGCACGCCATGGGCGCTATTCTCAATGGTTTGTCCCTGTCGAAAATTCGGCCCTATGGATCGGGATTTTTAATCTTCAGCGACTACGGCCGTGCGGCAATTCGCCTGAGCGCCTTGATGGAAATTCCTGTGATTCACGTGTTCACACACGATTCGATCGGCGTCGGCGAAGACGGCCCAACGCACCAACCTGTGGAGCAACTGATCTCGCTGCGCGCGATCCCCGGATTAACCGTCTTGCGACCCGCTGATGCCAATGAGACCGTCGAAGCCTGGCGCGTGATCATGCAGCTCCGCCATGAACCCGTGGCGCTGATCTTAACGCGCCAAGGCGTGCCGATCCTCGACCGTGGAAAATATGCCGCCGCTGCAGGTCTGCAGCGCGGCGCCTATGTTCTGGCGGATGCGGAAGACGGCAAACCACAAGTCCTGCTGCTAGCCAGCGGCAGTGAAGTCGCGCTTTGCATCGAGGCCTACGAAAAGCTTCAAGCGGAGAGGATTAAGGCGCGCGTCGTCAGCATGCCATCGTGGGAGATTTTCGAGCATTACTGTCGCCAACATCCCGAATATCGCGAGCAGGTGCTGCCGAAGTCCGTCACGGCGCGCGTCTCAGTGGAAAAAGGATCCATCCTCGGCTGGGCGCGTTACGTCGGCAATAGCGGCCATAGCATCGGCATGGAAACGTTTGGGGCGTCGGCACCACTCAAAGAATTGCAGAAGAAGTTCGGGTTTACTCCAGAGAATGTCATACGTGCGGCCAAAGAGCAGATCGCACAAGCGAGGTGAAGTATGCGCATCGCCATAGGTTCAGATCACGCCGGATTCGAGCTCAAGGAGGCGGTAAAAGCCTTTTTGTTCGCGGAGAAGCACGAGATCGTCGATGTGGGCACCACCAGCAAGGATCCCGTCGACTACCCTGACTACGCCAAAGCCGTAGGTATGGCTGTGAGGGAACGTCAAGCGGATAGAGGCATCCTTTTCTGTGGCAGCGGTGTCGGCGCCTCGATGGCTGCGAATAGGATCCCCGGGGTCCGGGCTGGACTCTGTCATGACACTTACTCGGCGCACCAGGGCGTGGAGCATGACGACATGAACGTGCTCGTGCTTGGAGGCCGGGTAGTCGGCATTGAGCTCGCCCGCGAGCTGATTCACGCATTCGTCAATGCAACCTTCACGGGCGAGGAGCGCCATGTCCGCCGGCTCGCGAAGATAACCACACTGGAGAACCGGTTGCGCGCGCTCCAGGTTTTCGGACAATCGGTGTGGCTCGATTACATTCGCCGTAGCTTGATCACGAGCGGTGAATTGCCTCGACTGATCGAGGAAGACGGCTTGCGAGGCGTGACGTCCAATCCTGCAATCTTCGAAAAAGCAATTGCTGGGAGCGCCGATTATCGAGAAATTCTCGAAAACCCAGCGGCCCGGTCGCAGGATGCGCAGACGCTCTATGAGAGACTCGCCATGCAGGATATTCAAGACGCCGCCGATGCGCTTCGGTCCGTGTACGAGCAGACATCGAAGCGCGACGGCTACGTCAGTCTGGAAGTCTCGCCATTCCTCGCACACAACACCGCGGGCACGCTCGACGAAGGCCGGCGGTTGTGGCAGGCGGTGGGCCGCGAGAATCTGATGATCAAAGTTCCAGCCACATCCCAAGGCATTCCTGCCATCGAGCAACTCATCAGCGAGGGGATCAACGTCAACGTGACCTTACTCTTTTCCCAGGAAGCTTACGAGCAGGTCGCGGAAGCCTATATTGCGGGACTGGAGAAATTGACGGCCCGCGGCGGCGATCCGAAGGGCGTCGCGAGCGTCGCCAGTTTTTTTATCAGCCGGATTGATAGCGCCATCGATGCCCTCATTGCGGAACGGTTGCAGGGATCGGCAAATCCCGCAGAGCAAAGCCTTCTGCAGGGGCTTGCCGGCAAGGTGGCGATTGCCAACGCCAAGCTGACTTACCAGCGCTATCGGGAACTCTTCAGCGGCCGGCGCTGGCAAACATTAGCCGACCGAGGTGCGCAAAGCCAACGTTTGTTATGGGCCAGCACGAGTACCAAGAATCCCAAGTTTCGCGACGTCATCTACGTGGAAGAGCTGATCGGGTCTGATACGGTTAACACCATTCCTCCGGCTACGTTTGAAGCATTTCGCGATCATGGGCAACCGCGCGCAAGCCTGACCGAAGACATAGATGCCGCGGTCGATACCATGGCCGCGCTAGCTCAAGCCGGAATATCGATGAAGGACGTGACCGACAAGTTGCTTGATGAGGGGGTCAATCTTTTTTCGGATGCCTTCAAAAAACTGCTGAAAGCAGTGGAAAAGCAAAGCAAGGATGCTGGGGCTGCAAAAATCAACAGCCTGAGTTACAAGCTGCCTGATCCACTGGCCGCTGCCGTGAAAGATTCATTGGCGGAGTGGCGCGCCGGGGGAAAATCGAGAAAGCTCTGGAGCGGTGACGCAGCGTTGTGGACCGGGAAGGATGAAGCGCAGTGGCTCGGCTGGCTCGGCATTGCCAACGACCAACTGGCTCATATCGAGCGGCTGAGTCGGATTTCGGAACTGGCCAGAAGCGGGGGTTTCTCGCATGTCCTCTTGCTGGGTATGGGCGGATCGAGCCTCTGTCCGGAAGTAATGAAGATGACCTTTGGCAAAATCAAAGGGTATCCGGAACTTCACGTTCTTGATTCCACGGACCCTGCTCAGGTGAAGGCTTTCGAGAACAAGGTCGATCTGAAAAATACGATCTTCATCGTGTCGAGTAAATCGGGCTCGACCCTCGAGCCGAACATTTTTAAGCAGTATTTCTTCGACCGGATCTCTCAGCTTGTTGGTGTGAAGGAAGCAGGCAAACGCTTCATCGCCATCACCGATCCTGGCTCGAAGATGCAGAAAGTCGCCGAGACCGACGGCTTTCGCCGTGTGTTCTTCGGGTGGCCGAATATCGGTGGCCGCTACTCGGCCCTGTCCGATTTCGGGCTCGTTCCCGCAGCCATCATGGGAGTGGATGTGGCGAAATTCTTGGATCGAACTGAGGAAATGGTATGCGCGTGCATGCCATCGGTTCCAGTCGAAGAAAACCCAGGAGTCATGCTCGGCACCATCCTTGGTGTAGCGGCTCGTCAATTTGGCCGTGATAAGTTGACCATCATTACTTCACCAGGCATTCACGATCTCGGTGCCTGGTTGGAGCAACTGGTTGCGGAGTCCACAGGAAAAGAAAGCAAAGGAATAATCCCGGTTGATCGCGAAGCGCTCGGTAAGCCTGAGGTCTATGGCCGCGATCGCCTGTTTGTGTATCTGAAATTGCGCTCGGAGCCTGACGCGACACAGGACCAATCGGTTGTAACGCTCGAACGCGCCGGCCATCCAGTCGTGCGCATCTCGATAGACGATCCATATGATTTGGGTGAGGAATTCTTCCGGTGGGAGATCGCTACGGCAACCGCTGGTTCCATCCTCGGCATTCACCCATTCGATCAGCCGGATGTGGAAGCAAGCAAGAATGCCACGCGGAAGCTGACGGCCGAATACGAAAAAAACGGAAAGTTACCGACAGAAGCGCCGGTATTCACCGCGGATGGGATCAAGCTTTACACCGATGAAAAGAATGCGATGGCATTGAAACAGACGGTCAGCGGGCATCCGACGTTAACGGCGTATCTCAAAGCGCATCTGAACCGGTTGAGCGGAGGCGATTATCTCGCGTTGCTTGCCTATATCGAGATGAACGAATCGCACGAAAGCACGTTACAGAGAATGCGCCACGCCGTGCGCGATGCCAAACGCGTAGCTACGTGCTTGGAATTCGGACCGCGCTTCCTGCACTCGACGGGACAAGCTTACAAAGGCGGCCCCAATAGTGGTGTATTCCTGCAGATCACATCCGATGATGCTGTGGATTTGCAAGTGCCTGGGCAGAAATACACATTCGGGGTGGTCAAGGCCGCCCAAGCCCGAGGTGATTTCCAGGTACTACTGGAGCGGGATCGCCGCGCACTTCGCGTTCATCTCGGCGCCGACGTAGGAGCGGGCCTCAAGACATTGCAGGCGGCCATGACGGCAGCGTTGGAGGGATAGGGGAGGAATTTGAAATTGGACGAATCCTGCACCTCAAATTCGAAATCCGAAATCGCAGATTGGACTGGCTGGAGTAGGGCGTTGCGTCCAATTTCCGATTTCGGATTTCGAATTTGAGGTGCAGGATTCGTCCAATTTCAAATTCCTCCTCGCCTGAGTATTCGATGCCTCAACGGACGCATTTCCCTTTTCGCCTCATTTACTTTCGTAAGGAGCACCGGTACCCCCCGAGGAACCCGCGAACAGCTGCTTGCCCCCGGGCAGCATAATGTCGCGGCCGTTTGCGCGTTTTGCTCCGTCTTTGGACTGATAGCCCACAACAGTAACTTCGATTCCGGCGGGTACGGACTGCTTGGTCCAGCCGCGTTTCAGTAATGAATTCGGAGGGCCGAGCTCAATCATCCATCGTGTTAATGAGCCGTCGGCCTCCTTCACATCGATGTGGAGCCACGCGTGCGGATTGATCCAATCCATCTTCGCAATGATTCCTTTCAATGTGACCTGCTTGTTCGCGTCAAATTCCGCGGCAAATGCATGATGAGCCCGCAGCGGAGCGGCGTTCAGCAAGAATGCAGCGAGCATACCTATCGTGGCTGTTCGCATGAAATATTTCTCCTTCCGCAGCGGCCTATTTCCCATTTTTCTTCGCGGCTTCTTCGGCGGCCTTCTCTTCAGCACGAGCAACGCTGAGAATATTCATCAAGCCAAGGTTGCCTTCGTGGCAGGCGTACTCCAGCACTGGTCCTTCCTCTTTAGTAAGGGGCATCGCGAATGTCCAGGGCGCAGTCCAGGTTTCGGGATCATTGATCGTGACCGACCACTTCACGGTGTCGGATGATGTCCGCGTGAAGCGTTCGGTTACCCGAAGCGTTGCAGGGTTCGCATTGCGGTAAATGCCTTCGTCCCGAAAATTGGTGGTCTCGACAACCAGCGTATCTCCTTCCCAATGGCCACGCGCGTCACCCATATAGGAGCGCATGCTTGATCCAGCATGCGGACGTCCGTCCAGAGGAACGACGCGAATCTCGTGAATCATCTCGTAAATGATGGAGACGTAACCGGGAGCCTGAACAATCTGATAAGAGTTACCGTAGATGGCCGGCATCATCGAACCCGGCAATCCGCGCGAGATGCATCGGTCGTACAAACTTCGGTCTTCCCATGAGTCTGCCGGACCGCGTCCGCTAGCGCGTCTCGCCGCGGCACGTGCTGCCGCGCGTTGTGTGGCTTCGGGCGTCAGCGGAGGAATCTTGCCGTTGGGCGGATCGACAATAAGCCATGCTTGGCTCCCTTTTGTCATATTCAGATCCGGCTGCCACCAACCGTCGGGCGCGTGAAGAGGGCCTTGAAAATTTTCGATGGTCCTCTTCTGGGCTTCGCGCTTAATGGCCTCGAGCTCTTGGCCCTTGATGTCTTCGAGCTTCCGCCCTTCGAATATCTCGGGACGCTCGAGAGGCGTTCCGTTTTCGCTGGTGTTCGAATAACTTCCCTGCAGATCCGGATCGCCCCATGGCGTTCGCGGCGGAGTCCACTTCTTTGTGGCTGTCTTGACCGGGGTTCGCGTCTGGCCCGATACAGGAGTCGTGACCATGCATGTTGCGATCAAGACCGTGGCCACGGTCATCAGCCGCGAAAATCGATGACTCATCGAAACCTCCTTGCGGGTTATTAACAGAAGGAACCACAAAAAGCACATGAGGACAAGAAAATCGTCCCTCGTTGCGCTCTTGTGCTTTTGCTGATTCCTTCTTATTTTAGATACCCAACATGTACACAACCACGTTGATCCTGGTCCTGACTTTCACAGGTGCACCGCTGCTCTCCGCCCAACCTGCGACATATGATGCAATCGTGGCCGGAGATGGCTCTGGCACTCATAAAACGATCCAGGAAGCAATCAATGTCGGCAGCCGTGTATCCTGGGCCAAACCGATCTCTTCGGCGGCTGCAGCAGCGATATCGGCGACGGCTGTTCTTGGCGGAGTCGAAGCTTGGGATCCACGCCTCACTCCTGCTCATGCTTCCGCCATTAAGGTGAATGCGTCACAACTGCCACAGGCTCCTGGTCTCACCGAGAGCGTCGCTCAAATCATTCCAATCTGGCCAGAGGGGGTCCCCGGCGCGAAGGCGAGTGCTGGGCCTGAACGAGTTGAAGACGCGCGCGTGTACAACGTCCAGGTGCCAACTCTGACCTACTTAGCTGCACCGCTTGCGACGAGCATCGGAACTGCAGTCATCATCTGCCCCGGCGGCGCCTATGCGCGTCTTGCCTTCGACAAAGAAGGTACCGATGTCGGGAAGCGCTTGAATGCGATCGGCATTTCCGCATTCATCTTGAAGTATCGTCTCGCAGAATATGGTCACCCTGCACCGTTGCAGGATGTGGTGCGGGCCATTCGTCTGGTGCGTTCTCGCGCTGAAGAATATGGAATCGAGCCCGGGCGTATTGGCGTTCTGGGTTTCTCTGCCGGAGGACACGTTGCAGCAACCGCAGCCACAATGTTCGACGCTGTCGAAAGCCGCACCGGCGCACAACTCGATCGCGTGAGCGGCCGTCCCGACTTTGCGGCACTCATTTATCCCGTAATCACGATGAAAGATCCATTTGTGCACAAAGGCTCGCGCGACAACCTGCTCGGAAAGAATCCGTCTAGCGCTCTGATCGACGCGCTCTCCCTCGAACTGCGTGTGACGAAGAACACCCCGCCTGTATTCCTGGTTCACACGGAGGAAGACACCACAGTTCCAGTTGAAAACAGTCTCGCCTTTTATGAAGCCCTCCGGACGGCCGCCGTGCCCGCCGAACTCCACGTCTACGCTAAGGGTGCTCATGGGTTTGCCCTCGCCGAAGACCTTGGCCCAACGTCGGAGTGGCCCAAAAGATTTGAAGAATGGATGCGATCTCACGGCTGGCTCGACAAACCCCGCAGGTAGATTTGAAATTGGAGGAATCCGCTGCAACCAAGCGCGGACGTGGCTTGACATTCTTCAAGCGACAGAATAGTGTCACTCCAATTTTGCATGCAATCACTTGCCATTAAATAGGGACGGCTCCAACGTAGGAGGAAGGCATTGTGAAAAAACTCTCATTCTTTGCCGTGGCATTGCTCTGCACAACATTTTCTACACGTGGATTTGGTCAGGCTACAAATGCAACAGTCAGCGGAACCGCGGAGGATTCCACGCACGCTGTTTTACCTGGCGTGGCGATCAGCGTCACAAACACCGCTACTGGCGTTATGTCGACCGCAATCACGAACGAATCGGGCGCATACAATGTTCCCGGACTCCTGCCCGGTCCATACAAAGTCACCGCCGAACTGTCGGGCTTCCAGACGAAAACTTACGAAGTGACCTTGGGCAACGCGCAAACAGTGCGATTGAATTTCACGTTGAATGTCGCCGGTGGAGGTACGGCTGTCGAGGTTTCCGTTGCAGTCGACACGCTCTTGGCAACCTCGAGCGCATCGGTGGGTGAGGTGCTTACCGAAGACAAATTGAAGGATCTGCCCCTGGTCGGTAACAACGCGCTTTTCCTGGTGAACACGCTATCGGGCACCCGGATGGATGACAACGGCGTTACCGGCACATTTGCCGGGATGACAAATTACAACGTGAACGTCCAGCGCGATGGAATCGATGCGAGCGCATCAGCGAGATATATGCAAGCCGGGATTCAAACGGCGACGATGATGAGTCCTGATCTCATCGGGGAGCTCCGGTTGATCGTTGCTCCCGTGGACGCAGAGATGGGACGCGGCAACGGACAAATGATCGTACAGACGAAATCCGGAACAAATCAGTATCGAGGTTCCGCTGTGTGGTCGGTCCGCAACAGTGCGCTCGATGCAAACACGTGGAGCAATAACAAACAAATCGACCCGAAGACTCAAGCGTGGAGTCCTGTTCCGTTGGACTGGAATAACCGCCACCAGTACACGCTGAGTCTGGGTGGCCCGATTATCAAAAACAAAACGTTTTTCTTCGGACTTTGGGATGGACTGATCAATAACAGGCGCACGATTCAAAACGTGACCGTACTAACGCCCTGCGCGAGAAACGGCATTTTCCGATACTGGGATACCGGTAGCTCATTGCCGACAAACCAGTGGAATAATGGCAGTGCTATTCAAACCACCAGCTTGGGTGCGACCCCTACAATCGCGGTCGTCGATAGCGGCGGCAATCCACTGCGGCCGCAAACAAATCCGGATGGGACGCCGTTCACCGGAACGTTACGGTACGCCAGCGTGTTTGGTCCTCTACAAAACACTCCCTCGAGACCTGATTGTTCGGACGCAGTGGTATCCGGTGCCCCGTGGGATACAAACCGTCGCGCACTGGATTCGACTGGATTTGTGACGAGGCTTCTCGGAAAGACTCCTCTGCCGAATCAATACGAACTTGGTGACGGCCTTAATACTGCGGGTCTCCGTTGGGTCCGTCGCGAGCGCGGCGGGAATGAGAACTTGTTTGGATTTGCTGATACCGGACTATTCGGAGGGATCGATCGCAAACAAGCCAACATCAAAATCGATCACAATTTCAACTCTGCGAACAAAATTGCCGTGACCTACACATACGAACGCGACGATGGTTTGGCCAATCTGGAAACGCTGCCCGACACGTTCAGCGGATCGACCTATCGAAGGCCGCACCAATTGGCTGTGAACTTTGTCTCGACGTTGTCCGCTTCCACAGTTAATGAATTCCGCGCCGGCTTGCGAAGAACTTCGGGAAACACGTTCAACGCGCTCTACGATCCGAACACCAGCGAAGCCGCAATGGCGTTCTATCCGAATGTCGCGGGAATACCAGTGTGGATTGGTTTAGGACAGGCGACGGTAGGAGCAACCACCGGTTACATTAACTTTCAGATGACTCAGCCACTGGGTAGCGGCACAACCAGCAGTTATCAGGATGTCACCAAAATGTGGACCTTCGCCGACACGATTAGTTGGACGAGAGGCAAACACTCCTTCAAAGTCGGAGGCGAACTCAGGAGGCAAAATTCCTGGGCGAAGGACACCGGAGTTGGAACCACTGCAGTGCCACGCGCAATCGGCGGCGATGCACCTTCCGCACCGATATCAACCACGGCGATCAGCAATGCGAATATGCCTGGACTCGGCGGCAATGCGAATACAGGAAACAACGCGCGAATGCGCCAGTTATTGAGCTTCTTGTCGGGTTCGCTCAGTCAGATCACCCAGGCCTATTACATGCAGGATCCAAATAAGCTGGATGCGTTCGAAGACTACCGGACATACCCATCGAGGATTCGCGACTACCATCAGAATGAATACAGTTTCTTCTTCAAGGACGATTGGAAGTTTACGAACAGCCTGACACTGAATCTCGGTATGCGATACGACTTCTACGGCTCGCCATATGAAGCCAGTGGTTTGATGCCACTCCCGATCGGAGGAGGCTATTCGATCTTTGGAATCTCCGGAAGAAGTTTCGCCGACTGGATGAAGCCGGGAGCTCGAGCGGATCTGACCGCACTTCAGTTCGTCGGCAAGAATTCTCCAAACCCGGATATTCCCTGGTATCCGAACGATCGAAACAACTTCGGGCCCGCTGTCGGCTTCGCCTGGAAGCTTCCGTGGTTTGGTGCGGACAAGACGACAATCCGGGGAGGATATCAGGTCACATATCAGATCGGAGAATCGTTCAACAATCTGTTCCAAGAGCAGAACGTTCCGGGCAGCATTTACAATGCGACTTACACCGGAGACAGCAACATTTCGTATCTCGATTTGACCCGTTTGAATTCTGTTGTTCCGCTTCCGGTCGGAACGAAACCGATGCAGACAATTCCAGTGACCGAGCGATCACAATCGCTTTACGTTCCAGATCCTGGCCTTGTGGTCCCTTATGCTCAAAACATCACGCTTGCAATCACACGAAGCGTCAACTCGAGGATCACTGTCGACCTGAGGTATGTGGGCACCCTCGCGAGGAAGCAACGCAGCGCGAATAATAACATCAACATTTCGAATTTCCTGTACAACGGGCTGAAGGAAGCTTTCGACGCGGCACGGTCCGGGAGTGAATCTCCACTCCTCGACCAGCTGCTGAACGGAGTAAATCTTGGTGCAGGAACTGTCGGACAAGCGATCACTGGTGCCCAGGCGCTTCGTGCGGATACGCGTTTCAATACGAATCTTGCGAACGGTAATTATCAATTGCTCGCGAACACCCTCAACACAGTGAACTACACGACGGCCCAGAATCCCTCATTGCCAACATATGGCGCCAATGTGCAGGGCACAGTGCTGCGTGCAACGGGCACACCTGAAAATTTCGTTGTGACGAACCCGCAATTCGCTACGATCAATTGGATTTCGAACAACGCGAGCAACAACTATCATTCGTTTAACGCGCAGGTCACGGTGCGGCCAACCAATGGGGTAACCTGGCAAGGTACTTACACCTGGAGCAAGAATCTGGGCATCAATGGTCTCATTGGCGGAGGTCTCGGGACGACGTTTACCAATCCGGTGGATCGGCATCCCGATTACGCTTTGCTTCCCGATACGCGGGTTCACGACTTCCGAACAAATGGAACGTTCGAACTCCCGATGGGTCCCGGAAAGTTGTTCTTCGGTAATACGTCAGGCGCTCTTGCTCGAATCCTGGAAGACTGGCAGACAAGCGCGGTCGTCAATCTGAATACGGGTCAGCCGCTAAGCCTCCAGGCGCAAAGCATGTTGTACAACAACGGAACGCCCGACATCGTTGGCCCGTTCGACATCAAGTCCGGCAAAGTTGAATTCACGGGCGGCCCGAACGGTGTGTACTTCTCGCGCGATCTCTATAAACAGGTACCCGATCCGCAGTGCAACAGTATCTCTGCAACTCTGCGGAGTCTGTGCACTCTCAGCGCAGTTGCCGATGCGAAGACCGGCCAGATCCTGTTGCAGAATCCGCTTCCGGGAACTAGGGGTACGCTCGGTCAACGCGTCATCGAAGGCCCCGGGCGGTGGCGATTTGATATGAGCCTGGCGAAGTCGATCAAGATTACGGAGTCGAAAACGTTGCAATTCCGCATGGATGCGCAAAACGTTTTCAATCACCCGGAACCGCAGTTTCAGAGTTCCAATCTGACTCCGGCACCGACGTCACTTCTGAATCTTGATATCAACAACAGCAACTTCGGTCTCATCACCGGGCAATTGGCAAAGACCAACACGCATCGCGAGTTCCAGGCGCAACTTCGTTTCAACTTCTGAGCGGGCTAAGAATGGAGATCAAGGATGTAACTGCGGAGCAGTGAGTTTACAATGCGGCGAATGAAACATTCCTTCTCTTCCGCCGTTATTGGCATTGCAGCTGCAGCTGCCTTGGTAAGCGGCATCCTGTTAACCGCGCCACTACGCCAACAGCAAAGTTCCGTGATCACAATCAACACAGCCATGGTCGCGCCAAAGTGGGCGCAACTGGAGCGACAGCTGCTTGCGGAGAGCGTGCCCGCAGCGCGCGAGTTTTACAGGAAATACTTTGACTCGCGCGGCTACCTGCAGTGTGTGCTTAGATGGGGCGCAGACGACGGTCCGGATGATGCGTTCGAAAATTTCAATCACTGGCCCGAGTTGCACGCAGTGGGCGCCGACAACGAAATCCTCGAGATGTACAAACAGGGGCACGAAGGCCTGATTCAACAATACACGGAGGCCAAAACCACCGAGGTCCCGGCGGGGCGCGATGGCATGTATTACAAAGAATTCGCTGCCCAGCAGGACTGGATGCACCACGGTGAAGGCTTGCAGCTGTTCAACCGCATGGCGCTATCCATGCCCGACGATCCGAAATATAAGGCGCGCGCCCGCCGCTTTGCCGGATTTTATATGGCTGAAGATCCGGAAGCGCCGAACTACGACCCAAAACACAAACTGATTCGCAGCCTCATGAATGGAAGCCGCGGGCCCATGCTGCGGCAGGCCACTTCGATCGACTGGGTCGGGGATCCATTCGATCCTGCGGGATTCGTGGCACTCCATGACGAGCGCAATTTTGACGAGATGCTTGCGCACTATCAGGAGTACCACGACGTGGTTGGTGATTCATTCCTGAATCTCGTCGCCACAACGCTTCCAACCGACGCGTACCTGGTTACCGGTGATGAGAAGTACAAACGGTGGGTGGTCGACTATATGGATGCGTGGCTGGAACGGATGATGCAGAACAACAACATCATTCCAAGTTTCGTCCACCTCGACGGCAAGATCGGTGGCCCTCAAGGTAAGTGGTGGGGAAACGCTTATGGCTGGGGATTCAGTCCTGTGAATCCGGTCACCGGCAAACGAGAAAATCGAAATCGCGTGCCACGCGCGCTCGTCGGCTTCAGCAACGCGCTGCTCCTCACCGGCAATCCGAAGTACGTCGACGCATGGCGCCGGCAGATTCAAGCCGTGAACGCAAATTCGCGAACAGAAAACGGACAGACTCAGTATCCAACCATGTTCGGAGCTGAAGGTTGGTACGGATGGCAGAACGTTCCATGGGATGTCGGCGCCCTTGAAGTGTGGTACTGGTCGATGAAAGCCGAAGACCTCGCACATGTCCGAAAGAATCCTTGGCTGGAGTTTCTGCAAGGACGCAATCCGGATTACCCGGAGACCGCCGCTCTGCGCGATCTCGAGACGATTCGCCAGCGTCTCGAGGCAACTCGCAATGATCGCACTCCACCCGAAAAGAGGCTCGCTGACAACATGCTCGATTACAACCCGGTAACCGTAACGGCATTGCTTCAACTGACCCTCGGAGCCCTCGAACCAGGCCGGGAAGGCGGACTGCTGAACGCGCGGGTGCGGTACTTCGATCCCCTTCGCCGTAGGGCCGGACTTCCGGAAGATGTTGCAGCGCTCGTTTCAGGGCTGACCGACACGGAAACCACAATCACGCTTGTTAACCTGAATAGCAGTGAACCGCGCACACTGATCGTTCAAGGCGGGGCATATGGCGAACACCAAATTGACTCGGTGAACTGGAACGGGAGGACTGTCCGCGTCGGAGCGCCGAATTTTACGGTGAAACTGGATGCCGCTGCCGGCGCCAAACTGACACTAAGAATGCGCCGCTATCAAAACGCCCCCACTGCACATTTCCCCTGGAATTAAAGGTTCAAGGCCTAAAACGCTGGGTCACTCCGACACAGAGTTTTTCCTTGACGACACATTCCGTTGCTGTATATTTGTCCCTCAATTGAACAAATAGCCTTCATTAAGTGGCCGTGATGCCGTGTTTGCTGCCGCCAAAAGGCCGGCGCAACGGGATCAAAGTGGGTAATTAGTCTATAAATGAGACGAATTCATCCAACGCGATTTCAAGTGGCGCGCCGAGGAACATCGCGCGATATCAATCGGCGGATTGTTTTGAATTTGGTCCGGGCGCATCAGCCGATCTCGCGAGCCGATCTGGCACGCCGTATGGGCATGCGGCGTGGTGCGGTCTCGCTGATCGTCAACGATCTTCTGGAGAGCAAACTTATTTTTGAAGGGGCGACGGGCCAGACGTTGCGGGGCCGCAAGCCGACATTCTTGTATATCGATTCTCGCCGTCGAACTGTTGTCGCCGCGGACGTTCGTGCCAGTGAAACGTTCGTAATGGTTGCCGATCTGGTAGGCAAACCGCTCTCCGGAGTCACGTCCTTCCCGACATCGACGGATCCGCAGCAGCTCATCTCGGATCTGGCGAATCGCGTCAAGAGTCTGCTCGCGGAGCGGGAGGATGCGGACGTGTGCGAAGGCGTCGGCGTCGTCGTTCCCGGGATGGTCGAACACTCCACAATGAAAGTGCTCCACGCGCCCACGCTGGGTTGGCGCGACGTCAATTTGCGCGATCCCCTGTCGGCCGCTCTCGGCTTACCGGTCCAAATCGAAAATTCCGGCCGCGCTTGTGCGCTGGCGCAAGTCTGGGCAATGCGCGGTGACGCTGCGCCGCCGGCAGGTGACATCGTGTTCATCAGCGTGTCGGATGGCGTCGGCGTCGGCGTGATTATCCATGGTGAGGTTCTTCGTGGCGGTCACAACATTGCCGGAGAGTTCGGCCACGTACCGCTGGCTCTGGACGGTCCACGCTGTTCATGCGGCGCTAACGGTTGTTGGGAGGCATACGTTTCCAACCGAGCAACGCTAGCGCGCTATTTTGGTCCCATGCGGCCCCAACAATCTCAATTTTCGATCGAAGATCTCATTGCGCGCGCACGCGCCGGCGATGCAAAGGCCATCGCGGCGATTGAGGCCACGGCGCGGTACCTCGGCTTAGGTCTCGCATCGGTCGTCAATGCGCTTGATCCGGCCCGGGTCTACATCGGCGGGGAGATTACGTTGGCTTGGGACTTGATTGAATTTCCGCTCCGGTCGGCTCTTGCGGAACGGGCACTGACTGCCGCCGCTGCGGACACGGACATCCGCCGCGTTGCGGCAAGTGAACATCCGCGGCTGCAAGGGGCGGCGGCGCTTATAGCGGCGCCGTCATTTGCGGCGCCAGTAGTGGCTTAAGAGTAGTTTATGAAGACAATCCAAAACGTTACTCCTGAGACTTGCATCATCCGTAATACTGCCGCCCGAAGGGGGCGAACCCGTTCGGTTATGCCCGGCGCTACAGCGGCGCGTCATCTGCACTACGGCCGCATTATTCTTGATCCGAACGACAAGCCGATTTCATTCGACACCGCTGGCCTCGAGACAGGTCTCGTCTGCCTCGGCGGCGGCGCCACCATTACTATCGACGGGTCTCGTTATGACTTAGGCCGGTTCGATAGCATGTACGTGCCGCGCGATGCGTCGGTTGAAATCGAGCCGGGCTCCGATGGATGCGATCTTGCTGAGATTGCAGCGCCAGTCTCCAAACGGCATCCGCTAAAACAAGTGCTGTTCACCGACGTGCAGAACGATCCCGGCCTCCATTTTGAAGCCGGTGGGCCCGCCGCGAAGCGGCAACTGAACGTCCTGCTTGGAAAGAATGTTGAAGCCGGCCGCATTATGGCCGGTGTCACGTTCAGCCAGCCGGGAAACTGGACGTCGTGGCCTCCCCACGAGCATGCGGTTCTGGCTGAGGAAGCTTACCTATATATCGAAATGCCGCCGCCGTCGTTCGGCGTTCAGTTGGTGTACACGAACAAAGACGAACCGGAGCTCGCCACGATTGTGCGTGAAGGCGACGTAATTCTCATGCCTGAAGGCTATCACCCGAACGTGGCCGCGCCCGGCTGCACCATCAACTTCCTATGGATGATGGCTGCAAATCGTGAGGATATCGATCGTCAATTCGGTGTCGTCAATGTGCATCCGGATTTTGCTTCGACAGGCTCCGGGTTGGACGCAGGAAAGTCGGGGCGAAAATGAAAAACATTCCCGATTCCGCGCTGGATTTTCAGCACCATGATTGGACGGGGATTCCCAGCGAACAACTCCCCGACGGTTCCTGGCGGCAGATGATCTGGGGCGAGCGTCTCACAGTCTGCCGGTTGCGGCTTCCCCGTCGGCTCGCGACCACGCCGCACAGTCATCCCCATGAGCAAATGACCATCGTGGAGCGCGGGCCGGTGCTGTTTACCATCGGCAACACCGAGCGGGTTGTCACCACGGGTGAAGTCTTGCACTTTCCACCAAACACGTGGCATGGCGCCACGATGTTGGACGAAGACGCGATCCTGATCGACATCTTTTCCCCCGTTCGGGAAGACTTTCTACCGGAAGGTGTGCGCGCAGACGCGCAAAGAACGCCCAGTCCGCTTGATCTGTTCCGCCTGGATAACAAAGTCGCGCTGATTACCGGATCTTCACGCGGGCTCGGTGCAGGAATGGCCATGGCGCTTGAGGGCGCGGGTGCCGAAATAGCACTGCACGGGAGTGCAGACGCCAATCTTGAAGATCCCACGGCGGCCGAAAAGTTAATCACTGAAACAATAGAGCGGTTCGGCCGCTTAGACATTCTCGTGAACAATGCAGGAATCATTCGCCGGCAGCCGGCGGCGGAGCATAGCGACGAAAACTGGGACTCGGTCATCGAAGTGAATCTGGCCAGCGTTTTCCGACTGTGCCGCGCGGCCGGACGACACATGCTGGAACGCGGCAGCGGGGGGAAAATTATCAACATCGCGTCCATGCTTTCATTCCAGGGCGGCGTGAATGTCGTCTCTTATGCGGCCGCCAAGGGCGGCGTTGCTCAGCTCACAAAAGCACTCGCAAACGAATGGGCTCCGCATCGCATCAATGTGAACGCGATCGCGCCAGGGTACATGGAAACCGACAACACCGCCGCGTTAAGGAACGATCCGCCGCGAAGCCGCCAGATATTGGAGCGCATTCCGGCTGGCCGTTGGGGAACGCCGTCGGATTTGACGGGCGCGGTCATATTCCTGGCATCCGAGGCTTCGAGTTACCTCCACGGCCACATCCTGGTCGTCGATGGCGGCTGGTTGAGCCGCTGAGGACCGTGCAATGGCCAGCCTCGTCGACCGCATCGGCGGTGGTGACAGTTTTTCAGCAGGATTGATTTACAGCTTAATGACGGGACGTGGAAGTCAGGAATCGCTACGCTTTGCCGTTGCGGCAAGCGCTCTAAAGCAGACGATTCCCGGTGATTTCAACCGTGTTTCCGCGTCCGAAGTGGAGCGACTCGTCGGCGGTGACGAGAGTGGTCGCGTCCAACGATAGGGATCTGGGGTAGCAGGCAAATTCAAATCTTCAAGAGGGGGGTCTATGAGGAGGATGACTCTTTGTATGCTGGCGATCTTGTCGCTTGTCGTCGCGACAGCCAACGCGCAGGACTATCGCGGTCGAGTGCAGGGGTCGATTGCGGATGAAACGCATGCCGTTCTGCCGGGTGTAACCGTAGCATTGCGGAATGACGCAACGAATGTAACGAGCAGTTTCGTGTCGGATGAACTCGGGCGGTTTATTTTCGATTTTGTCGATCCGGGCACGTATACCGTCTCCGCAGAATTGCCGGGTTTCAGCAAGTCCGAGCAACGAAATATTCGCGTACAGCAACGCGGAACAGTGACCGTGGACTTCGTGATGACTGTGGGCGGCGTCGAGCAAACGGTCAGCGTAACTGACGTCGCATCGGTTGTGGACTTCAAATCCACCAGTTCGGACCTGAAACTCGAACACGAATTGTTGGACCAGGTGCCGATCAGCGGCCGTAATCCCTACAACCTCGCCGTTCTCGATCCAACGATTACGGTTTCTCCCGCAACCAATGAAAATCGTCCCTATCATCACGCCTACGCCAACGACTACGACGCAGGGGGCGGGACGCGCCGGGCGAATGATGTTCTGTTAGACGGTGTGCCGTTGGGCGCCAGTTACAAAACCGCGTATACCCCCGCGGTCGATGCAGTCGAAGAGATCACCATTTCAAAGACAAGCGTCGACGCAGAGAATGGTCACAGCCTGGGCGGAATCATCAGCCTCAATATGAAGTCCGGCACGAACGAGCTTCACGGTTCAGCTTATGTCTACGGGCGTACGCCATCGCTCAATGCTGTGAGCGATCCTACGATTCAGCGCGGCCCCGGCCAAAACGAACGCGGGCTGCGCGGCACGGATTTGAGGATGTACGGAGGCACGGCGGGATTGCCCATCATCAAAAACAAGGCGTTTTCCTTTACCTCGTTCGAAGTCTGGGATGATAAGCGGCCGCTGTCGATCGTGCGAACTGTTCCGACCGAACTCGAGCGGCGAGGCGATTTCAGCCAGTCCGTTCTCAACGGGCGTGTGCGTACGATTTACAATCCCTTTTCATCCACGCTCGATAGCGCATTGCGCGTTGTTCGAACGCCATTTGATGGGAATGTGATTCCTTCTGGAATGCTGGACCAGACGTCGCTTCGCATGCTTGCCGATATGCCTCTCCCCAATCTGCCCGGTAATGTCGACAACTGGCAGGGCAGCGTTTATGAAAAAGTCGATTACTGGAACCTGTCTCAGCGGGTCGATGTAAATCTGTCGCACAACTGGAAAGTGTTCGCGAGGTACGGCCAGTTCAAAGCCAATCTTTACCAGCAGAATCCGACTCAGGGAGGCTTCTTCCCGCTTTCAGGCAGCAACCGTTATGGCCTGGATATCGCCGGCGATTCTGTATGGATCATTTCAAACAAGACTTCTTTAAACGTCCGCGGCAGCTTCTACAACATGACGGATGAGTTTTACAACCCGTCGCTGCTGCTCGGCAAAGAAGGGCTCGAGAATTACTGGCCTGGAAACGCCTGGTACTCCTCGTTATACAACAGCGGCTACGTTTACTACCCTGCTATCGATGTAACTTCGGGTACCGGTACCAGTACCACGAACCGCCTGGGACGGCAGGGCCGCGAATGGTTCCAACACCCCGACGCGTGGACGATATCTGCCAAGATGAACCATTACCGGAGCCGCCACGACATGAAGTGGGGCGGTGAAATGAGAACGTATTACGGCGAAGCGGCGCGGTTCGAACCAATCAACCTCGTCTTCAACTCCGTAATGACTGCCAACAGCACCGAATCGCCCGATGTTGTGAACTCCGGCAACCAGTGGGCCAGTTTTATGCTGGGCGGTCTCGATGGACAGACGAGCGCAAGGTTGGTACCGCTTCAGACGCCGAATCTGAAAAGCTACGCCGCATACTTCCAGGACGACATTAACCTCAACAGCAGGATCACTCTTAACCTGGGCCTGCGATGGGAATTTGAAGCCGGTCCCACGGATCCCAAAGATCGGTTGTCGCAGCGCATCGATCTGAGCCAGCCGATTCCTGAGATGCAGGCAACACCACCAAACATGCCTGCGCAAGCGCTCCAGCTCATGAGCAGTAAAGGCTATAGCTACACCTACAATGGCGCTTGGATCTTCACGACGAAAGACAGCCCGCACGCGTGGCACAGCGCAGTTTGGAATTTTCTGCCTCGCGCTGGTGTGAGCCTGCGGCTGGATAAGGACTCCGTCGTTCGTGTGTCATATGCACGTTTCCTGAACCCCACAACTAACGTGAGAGACACGCTCGGTGATTTTGTCGAACAGTACGCCGGATTTGCACAAACGACGAACACGCTCGGCCCGGCCAACGGCGTGCCGCGGCAACTGCTGTCGAATCCTTTCCCTTCAAACGTGAATCCGGTCATCGAGCCTTACGGGCAAGCCTACGGACGCTATACAAACCTCGGCGGGGCGGCCAATCTCGATCAATATGAACTGCGGCCGCAAATCAACGATCGCTACAACCTGTCGTATCAGAGGGAAATCGCCCGAGGCATCGGAATCGAAGCCAATTATTTCTTCAACTACGGTACGCGTGTGCCTTACGACAAGAATGTGAACATGGCGGATCCGGCGTTCAAGTACGAACAAAAGGCGCTCCTGAGCACGCAGGTCACCAATCCGTTCAGGAATTACCTCACTCCAGATAAATTCCCCGGGGCGTTGCGGAATACGCCGACGGTCACGTTGGGAAGCTTGCTCGTGCCGTATCCGCAGTACTCCTCTGTCTCGCAGCGCAATACCGATGGGCGAAAGATGAAATCGCAGATGGTTGAACTGCGACTGCAACAGAGGTTCAGGAAAGGCCTCAGTTTCCTCGCCGCGTATGCGTACAGCAACGATAAAAAGCAGGAGTGGTTTGACGATCTCGCACAGTACAAAACCGTGACCAGCAATGGCAAAGACGGCTGGGAATGGCGGCCGAACGGGGAAAGCGTCGCTCTTGGAGCCAATCCGCGGCATCGCATGACTTCAGCTCTCACCTGGCAGGTTCCCGTTGGCCGTGGGCGGGCCTTCCTCGCAGACATGCCAAAACTCTTGGATGCCGCGATTGGCGGCTGGCAGCTTTCGCCGGCGACGCGATATTACTCGGGACGGCTGATCCTCTTCAGTACGAGTTATGTTGTCGATGGAAATCCGACGATTGACAATCCAACAAAAAATCGATGGTTCGACACCACCAAGTTCAAGAGCCTCCAGGACTCGTTTACGCCGCGGTCCAATCCGTGGTACTACGACGGTCTCAACGGACCCGCCGTGTTCCTTACAGATATGACCCTGACGAAGATGTTCAATGTTTCAGAAAAGAAAAAATTCGAATTCCGTGCTGAGGCCTACAATCTGTTCAATCACATCACATGGGATCTTCCAGACTTGAACATCTCCAGTCAAAACTTCGGCAAGGTCACGCGAAAACGGGCCGACGGTAGCGGACGCGAGATTCAGTTGGGATTAAGGTTCGTATTTTAAGAAGAAGGAACCACAAGCAATGCTTGTGGTTCCTTCTTTTCCCAAACCGTTATGAAAAAACTTGTACTGGCAGTCCTTCTACTCACACAAACGAACGGCCAACCGGACAGACAAAGTGTGCTCGATGCCATGAAGCGCGCGACGATGGCGATGGAAAAACTGAGCATGAATGGCGGATACGTCTGGTCCTATCTTCCCGACCGGTCGCGGCGGTGGGGTGAAATGGAAGCGCGCGACACGATGATCTGGATCCAACCTCCCGGTACACCTACGATGGGCCATCTATTTCTGGATGCCTACCACGCTACCGGCGACGAGTACTATTACCAGGCTGCCGAGCGCTTGGCGGGCGCGCTGATTTGGGGACAGCATCCATCAGGAGGTTGGAATTACATGGTGGATTTTGCCGGAGACCGATCGCTGAAAGACTGGTACGACACGATCGGCAAGAACGGCTGGCGGCTCGAAGAATTTCAGCACTATTGGGGAAACGCCACTTTCGACGATGCCGGAACAGCGCAATCCGCGAAATTCCTCCTTCGCCTGTACGTGGAAAAACGTGATCCAAAATACAAACCTGCGCTCGACAAGGCTATTCAGTTTGTCGTAGATAGCCAGTACCCGATCGGAGGATGGCCCCAACGATATCCGCTGCAGCACGAATTTTCACATCATGGCCTCCCGGACTATACGTCATTCATCACGTTTAACGACGATGTCGCCGCGGAGAATATCGAGTTCCTTATCATGTGCTATCAGGCGCTTGGCGATCCGCGGGTCCTGGATACGATCACTCGCGGCATGAATGCGTTTCTGGTTACGCAGCAAGGGCCGCCTCAGCCGGGCTGGGCCTTACAATACACGCTCGATCTCAAACCCGCGGGGGCGCGCACGTACGAACCAAATGGGCTCGTAACACATACGACGGCATTCAACATCGAGCAGTTGCTCAAGTTTTACCGACTAACCGGAGATACGAAATTCCTTGCGCGTATTCCGGAGGCGCTGGACTGGCTGGATTCGCTGAAGCTTCCGCCAGGTATCGCAACACCCGCAAACCGCACGCATCCGACTTTCGTCGAAATCGGCACGAACAAACCACTTTATGTTCACCGCGAAGGATCAAATGTCGTCAATGGCCGATACTTCTTCGACTACAATCCGAAAAATACCATCGCGCACTATAGCGCCTTTCGCCGGATTGACACTGACGCCCTCCGCAAGCAGTACGCGGAAGCGAAGGCCCTTTCCCCGTCGCAGGCGCTGAAGGGGTCCCCGCTCGCTCCGGGTCGCGGATTGGTGCCGCTGCCGCGGTTCTTCGCACTCGAGTCGGTATCGAATGGGTCCGCCGAGTCCGTCATTGCCGGCCTCAATAAAGAAGGCTATTGGATCGTGCCGCTCGGTATGAACAGCCATTCCTATCGAGGCGACGGTTCGACGAAAGTGCCACCAGCGGAGTTTTCGCAAACCCATGTTGGCGACGAAACCGACACTTCACCATTTCCCGACGACAAGATTGTCGGAATCTCGACCGAAGCCTACATCCGCAATATGAGTGTTCTTATCCGTTCCTTGCAATGAACGCTGCGCTGTGCTAAGCATCCGTCCTGGACATTGGCGACCTACGTGCAACCTTTTCAAAGGAATTGGAGGTGAAACATGCTGCCCTGAGAGCGTGCTCCAGGGTAGAGTCGAATGAGAATTGCTCAAGTTGCACCGTTGTACGAAAGCGTCCCTCCGAAGCTTTACGGAGGGACAGAGCGTGTGGTTTCTTATTTGACGGAAGCGTTAGTTCAGAGCGGTCATGAAGTCACATTGTTTGCGAGCGGCGATTCCCTTACCAATGCAACGCTTCGACCTATGTGTCAGCGTGCGTTGCGGCTGGAAAGAAAGAACGTCGTCGATCCCCTGGCACACCATATTCGAATGATCGAGATGGTCGCCACGGATGCGAACGACTTTGACATCATTCATTTCCATATCGACTATCTGCACTTTCCCGTCACACGAAGACAAAACATAACGGCCCTGACTACACTGCATGGCCGGCTCGATATTCCCGACATCTTTCCGCTGTACCGGGAATTCGCAGATATGAACGTCGTTTCGATTTCAAACGCGCAGCGAGCCCCATTGCCATGGGTAAATTGGGTGTCGACTGTTTATCACGGACTGCCCGAAGATCTCTATAAACCGACTCTCACGCCAGGAAGTTATCTCGCTTTCCTGGGGCGGATTTCCCCGGAGAAGCGTGTAGATCGCGCAATCGAAATTGCAAAGGCGGTCGGTATACCGCTGAAGATTGCCGCCAAGGTTGATGCTGTCGATCAAGAATACTTCCAAGAGCACATTAAAGGGCTTTTGGCAGACCCTCTGGTGGAATATATCGGTGAAATCGGTGAGCATGAGAAGGCCGAGTTTCTGGGCAACGCGCTGGCGCTATTATTTCCAATTGATTGGCCGGAACCATTTGGTCTGGTCCTCATCGAAGCGTTGGCATGCGGAACACCCGTGATTGCATACGCAAAGGGCTCCGTGCCTGAAATTATCGAACATGGTATGACGGGCTTTGTGGTAGATAATTTGAGTTCTGCCGTGCAAGCTGTCGAACGCGTAGGTTCACTCAGTCGCCAGGTGTGCCGCGACATTTTCGAAAATCGGTTTAGTGCGCGGCGAATGAGCAAGGACTATCTCACGGTCTATAACCGCCTCCTGGAGGAAGGTCCGGAAATGATTCTCGGAGCGGACACGGTGCTCGCCACTTAACCTTGTAAACTGTAGAAATGAACAGCGCACAGAGTTTTCCCGACGATGTCATTGCCGTCGGTAATCATTTCTACATTCGAGCGCAATCCTCGCTTGCGGATGAACGTACTCGCGTTTTACTCGATGGCGACACATTCGCCATTTTTGACCGCTACGGCGACATTCGCGCTGTTGGTGTCGGCCAGCACGGACTGTTTCAGCAGGACACGCGTTACCTGTCGCGACTCGAACTCCGGATCTGCGGCGCCAGGCCACTTTTTCTGAGTTCGACGGTTCGACAGGACAATGTCGTGTTATCGATTGATCTCACCAATCCGGAATCGGAGCTGGCGTCCGGAGAGGTGATACCTCGCGGAACGCTACACATTTACCGGACGAAGCTCCTATCCTCCGGTGCATGTCTTGAGACAATCATTCTCCACAACTACGGCGAGAGAGCGGTGGATACTTATCTCAGTATCGAATTCGCTTCTGATTTTTCAGACATCTTCGAAGTTCGAGGACAGACTCGACCGCGCCGTGGAAATCTTATGCCCGCGGAAATGGATGCAACCGGCGTCACATTGTCCTATCGCGGTCTTGACAATATTGTGCGGCGGACGCGTGTGGAATCGTCTTTTGTGGCATGTACATTTACCGATCGCGACATGTCCGTCCCCGTTTACCTGGAACCCGGGGAAGAACTATCGCTTCCTCTGGTGATCCGGTGTGAAAGTGACGGTGTGACCAGCGTTCCATTGAATTACGAAGATGGCCTGGCGCGCGTCACCAAGGACCGCGCGTTGTCTCCGGTAGCCCATTTGGACATCTATACAGCGAACGAACAATTTAACGATTGGGTCAATCGCTCAAAAGCGGATTTGGAGATGCTGATTACCACGACTCCGTTCGGGCCGTATCCCTATGCAGGGATTCCATGGTTTAGCACAGTGTTTGGTCGCGATGGCATCATCACGGCCCTGGAACTTCTGTGGGTCGCACCGGATGTTGCGAAAGGCGTTCTTTCATATCTCGCAGCGCTTCAGGCGGCTCATGCGGATCCGGAAAGTGACGCGGAACCGGGAAAGATTCTGCACGAAATCCGGCAGGGTGAAATGGCCCAATTACGTGAAGTGCCTTTCGGCCGGTATTACGGAAGCGTGGATTCCACTCCGCTGTTCGTCCTGCTTGCGGGCGCGTATTACGAACGTACCGGAGATCTCCAATTTCTGCGAAGAATCTGGCCGAACATCGAAGCGGCGCTCCAATGGATCGATTCGTTTGGAGATGCTGACGGCGACGGATTCGTCGAGTATTCACGACAGTCGGAAAAAGGACTCATCCAGCAAGGATGGAAAGACTCGCACGATTCCATCTTTCATGCCGACGGCCATTTCGCTTCCGGCCCCATCGCCCTCGCCGAGGTGCAGGCCTATGTATATGCTGCAAAGCGCCATGCTGTCCAGGCGGCCGCGGATCTGGGTTTGCGCGAGAGAGCCAAGGAGCTCGAAGCGCAGGCTGCAGAGCTGCAAAGAAATTTTGAACAGGCATTCTGGTGCGAGGAAATCTCGATGTATGCCCTTGCGCTGGACGGCGAAAAGCGCCAGTGCCACGTCCGTAGTTCCAATGCGGGACAATGTTTGTTTTCGGAGATTGCTTCTGCGGACCACGCGACCGCGATGGCAGAATCGATATTATCCTCAGCGCTCTTTTCCGGATGGGGAGTTCGGACGATCGGAACCGCAGAAAAGCGCTTTAACCCGATGTCGTATCACAACGGTTCGGTGTGGCCGCACGACAACGCCCTGATTGCGTTCGGTCTTTTGCGGAAACGGGACAAACAACTTGCTCTGCGGATTTTGTCAGGTCTGTTGGATCTTTCAATTTTTACCGAGCTCCATCGTTTGCCCGAGTTGATTTGTGGATTTCCTCGCAAGCCAGGCAAAGGTCCAACCTTGTATCCCGTGGCATGCGCGCCTCAAGCCTGGGCGGCTGGCGCGGTATTCCTGGTACTGCAGTCCTGTCTCGGGCTTTCAATCCGTGCCACGGAATCGCGAGTCTATCTGCAGTATCCGGCCCTGCCTGAAGCACTGCCGTGCGTAAGGATAAAAAATCTGTCGATCGGCAATGGATCTCTCGATCTCATGCTCGAGCGAAATGCGGACACTGTTTCGGTCGATATCCACCGACGTACCGGGGACCTTGAAGTTGTCACCATTAAATAAGAAGTTGAAATTGGACGATTCCTGCACCTCAAATTCGAAATCCGAAATCGTAGATTGGACCGGCGGGGTGTTTGCCCTAGCGTCCAATTTCCGATTTCGGATTTCGAATTTGAGGTGCAGGAATCGTCCAATTTCAAATCTCTTACCGGGCCCCCGACACTGCGATGCCGGCGAGTTGCCCAAGAGCGCCAAGTGTCATTCGAGCCGAAGTGAAGCCGAAACGGAAGTCTTCTTCGGCATAGCTCTCGTATTTGTCCGTCGGTTGGTGATGATGAGGGTTTGACCCCCTGATAATTCCGGTGATTCTTTCGTTTTCACGGACGCTGATGGAAGCCACGAGGTCCTCGAACCGTATAGAATCGGTGCCGGCCATATTGCTGCCGATCGTTACGGGAAAATCCTGGGCATAGGACCGATTCGAAGCCTGAAGGGCTGCAGCAAGTTTTGCCGACTCAGCCGCCATTTTCGAATTCTGCTGATACTCGACGTTGATGTCGGCATTGCCACTCTGCTTCGGCCCAGGAGGCATGCCGTGATCGAACATCATCATGTCGTGCTGGATAATGCCAAGCCATTTTGGTTCGGCGGCAGTGCCCTGAAGCGGTGCCCTTTCGAGAGCGTAGGTGCCACTGCCGTCCATCCCGAATTCCTCGTTATTCCAAAAAGCAAACCTGATGGATCGATTCGTCCGAACGTCAGATATTCCCAGAACTCGGGCCAATTCGAGCACGATGGCACACCCAGATCCGTCATCGTCCGCGGCCTCACCTTCCCCGCGACCGTCCATATGGGCGGATACGATGTACATTTCACCGGGTGTGGTGCTACCGACCTTTGTGGCGTAAATGTTTTCGAGGGGCCCGCTGCCCGACATGAATCGATGGCGTTGAACGTTGGTATATCCAAAGCTTTGGAGTTGTTTTTCGAGCCAATCGATCGCGTCGCGGTTGCGTTGCGTCCCCTGCATTCGATCCCCAAATTGCGTTAATCCCTTGATGTGCGACTTGTAACCTTGTAAATCAAGCCGGCCGACGATCGTGCGCACCGAGTCTGAGGGCGGACTCGGATTCTGTGCTGAAAGCCCTAGAGCGACGACGAAGATTCCAAGGAAGAATCGCATGATTGTATGATCCTCCTGACGAAGGGACGGTAACGAACTATGCGGAAGAAGACAAGCCAGTTGACGCGGCGAGGGCTTTTGAAGAAGGGGGCTGCGGCTGCGGCGGCTGGGGCCGCCGGTCTTTTTACACAGCCGATCACCGGTCAAGCCGCTCAAGGTCCGGCTGTCGCGACTCGCCGCACGTTTCGGGCGTGGATCTCGCGAGGCGATGGGCCAGGACGAACGAGCTTACATGAAGTCACTCTCCGGCCGATCACAGGAAGGTACGTCGTCGTCCGAACTGAGGCGACCAATCTGTGCTATTCCAATGCCAGCGCTGTGCTCGGCTTACAAGCGACGGGCGCGCCGGCCGCCGCGTCGGCGCTCGCACCACCGCCCGGCACGCGCCGCATGAACGATATGGCTGTGATACAGGGTCATGGCGGAATTGGAGTAGTCGAGGCCGTGGGCCCGGAGGTCCGTCGTGTTCAGGTTGGTGACAGAGTTTGCGTCTCAGGAACACCACAGTGCGGCTCCTGCTATCACTGCTTGAGAGGTCGATCCGACATGTGCCAGTTCCTGAGTGCGATCGGTGCTGATGATCTGATCCCCATTGCAGACACGAGTGACGGCACACCTGTTTACGAGAACTCTCATATCGGCGGGCTTGCCGAATTGATGGTGACCACTGAGGAATGGGTGGTGCCGATCTTCACAAAAGCCGATACCGTTGAGCTCGAAATGGTCTGTAGCTGCGTGAGCGTTGCCGGTCTCGGCGCAACGACTTCTCAAGGGCTGGTGAGTATCGCGCCTGGATCGGCTGTGGCGGTTGTCGGCTGTGGGCCACTGGGATTGAGCGCCGTGCAAGGCGCCAGGATAGCTGGAGCTTCCACGATCATCGCCATCGATCCTGTTCGCGCACGCCGAGACATCGCTTTGCGTGTCGGTGCGACCCACGCATTAGACCCAAACGTTGAACGTGACAACCTGGTGCAGCGCGTCCGCGAACTCACAAGTTGGCCAGGCAACCGTCTGTGGTCCGGCGGCCGTAACCCCGTAGGCCGGCGCCCTGGTGCGGGAGCGGATTTCGTTGTGGAGGCGGCCGGGGCGGACCAGGTGCAACCGAAGGTGGAAACAGGGCCCGATCCTACAGGCATCCTGCCGATGCAGCAGGCGTATCAGATGTGCGCACTCGGCGGACACCTGGTTACAACCAGTCTGGTCCGGGGAAACATAACGCTTCCCGGAAACCTGTTCTCGATCGGCGGAGTAACCCACCACGCGGGACAAGCAGGAGGCGCCAGTCCGATGCGCGACATCCCAAAATTCGTTCGGATGCTGGAGAGCGGGCAGTTTGACTCGAAGTCGCTGGCAACTACAGTCGTTCCGATCCAAGGCATGCTCGACGCCTACGAACAAGTGGCGTATCGCACAACCGTCACCGCAATCATGACGGGATGACCCGGAAGTGCGGTTGACAAAGAGACTCAGGCCCCACAAGATGCATCGGAATGTCCGCACAAGCTAAGCCGGTTTCGCGACGGCACCTAATCATCGGCATGGACGGAATGGAGTGGCATCTTGTAACGAAGTGGGCCAGAGAAGGAAAGCTGCCCACGCTGCGCCGTTTGATCGACCGAGGCGCTTCCGGCGAGTTGGCGAGCACTTCCGCAGAACTGCCTGACACTGTTTGGTCTTCGCTCTATACCGGAACCAATCCCGGGAAATTGGAAAAGTTCTTTTACGTTCAATATGACGCGGCCACTATGGGGTTGCGCCATGTGCCGGATGATGCGATCAAGCGTCCGCCATTCTGGGATTACTTGAGCGAGGCAGGAGTTCGGGTTGGTGTCGTGGATGTACCAAAGTTTGCACTCAGCCGTAAAATCAACGGCTTTCAGCTGACGAACTGGGGGGCGCACGCCACAAAAACAATGCGGATGTCCTACCCGGCGGGTCTTTTCGAAGAGATCGATGCTGCATTTGGTCCACACCCGGTTGGCGACTGCGATAAAGCCGACACTACACCGAAGGCGCTCCGCGCACTCAGCCACCGACTAGTGGATGGGATCCGAGTTCATGGCAAGGTTTTCCGCCATTTAATGAAAGAACGAAGTTGGGATGTTTTCTTCGCCGTATTCTCCGAACCCCACTGTGTTGGACATCATTTTTATCATGGCGCTGATCCGACCCATCCCCAATACAAGGAAGCCGTCGAATACGGCATAGCCGATTCAATAGAGCGTGTTTACAGTGCTATCGACGAAGAAATCGGAAAGATTCTTGAACGGATCGATGCGAAAACCCAGGTCATGATCGTTTCGGCCCATGGGATGGGTCCGCTACGCCATGCATCCTGGAACCTGCCGCAGATTTTGGACCGGCTCGGCTACGGTGACACATCCGTTTCGTCGAACCTCATTGAACCCCAAGACGCCAAGATCAATCCCTGGCGGCTACTGAAGCTGACTCTACCAGGCAGGCTGCAGTATTGGATTAAGGATCGGTTGCCGCAGGCGGCCCAGGATTGGCTTGTCTTCCGTTGGTACAGTGGTGGTAAGAACTGGAAGAATTGTCGAGCATTTGCCATCCCCAACAATGACTCCGTCGGCGCAATTCGCTTGGGCGTAAAAGGCAGGGATCGATTCGGGCAGATTAGCTCTGGTGAAGAATACGACCGCATCTGTGACGACCTGTCCAATGCCCTTTACGAACTCCGTGACCCTGCGACCGGCCGTGGTGTTGTGCGCCAAGTGACTCGACTGCGCTCGCATTTTCACGGTCCATTCTTGAATCAATTGCCGGATCTGACCGTGTTGTGGGACCAGTCGTTCCATTGGGAGGCAGTGCAATCTGCCCGGATTGGTACCCTGTACCTTAGAACACAGGATGCGCGCACGGGCATGCATACGACTCATGGATTCGTGATCGTTGCGGGAGCCGACGTCCCACCAGGCGACCAGCTCGTCGGCTATTCGACATATGACATTGCACCGACAATCCTCGACTGGTGTGGAGTCCCGATTCCCGAAGACTTCGACGGTAAGCCGCTACGTTTTAATAACTCGGCAGTGAGGGCATGACTTCCACAGTCGTGCAAAGCTTACGACGTGAAGCTCACGATTTGATCTGGGTGATTTCGGGTAAAGCCGCATTGATCGGCGCCAATGCTGCACTGATGCTGATGCTGGCCAGACGGCTCGACCTCAAAACTTACGGCTTGCTGGTCACGGTCATTAGCGCTCAGTTGCTCATTAGCCGTGTTTTATTGGTGGGTGTGGACAGAGGCATAATGCGACTACGCACTGTAGCCGAACTCCAGGTCTCACCGCACAGCATTGTGCAGGCCGGCCTGGCAGTGATTGCGTACACATCGCTTGCGTCCGTTCTGGCGTGCGTGACCACGGGGCTGATTCTTTTCCTTTCAGGTTCGACGACCTTGGTGTTGGCGACAGTCGTCTCCGCCACGATTGGGGCGTTAGGAACCACTCTGGTGGATTACTCGTACGCATTTTACCTAAGCCACCTGCAGTTTAGAGCCGCTTCAATGGTTCAAAGTATTAGTGCGACAGGCCGCTTTATTTTGACCATTTCCGTAGCCCTGGTTTATCCGCATCGTCCATCAATGATATTCCTCAGTTACGCAGGAGCGAGTCTTGCGTTTGGAATCCTAAACGTCACGCTTGCGATGCGAGGAGTCCGCTTCCGACGCGATCACCGGTTAATGGCAAAGATGGTTCGATATACGTTGTGGCCATGCAGCACCAACATCGTTGTGATTCTGGGAGTTTATGAAGGAACGTTTTTGATTACAGCGCTCCACCAACAGGAAGCCAGTGGCCTTTTTGGGCTCGCCCTGACGCTGAGTATGGGTTTCTTCGCCGTCTATCAAGCATATTTCGAGTACCTCTTGCCCAAAGTTGCACACATCCCGAGTCGAAGAGAGTTGCCGCGTTTTTTGCTTCGCGCGTACTTCCTGGCATTATTGTTTATTTTTGTCGGAATCCCTGCCGGCTGGTTCATCGGGCGATTTGTACCGGATCTGCTCCAGCCTGGCCTGCATGGTGTAGTGCCGATCTTTTATACACTGTCGATCTCAATGATCCTGTTGATGCTCCAGACTCCGCTGGAGGTCGCTGTGCACTATCTGTTACGGCCCCACTTGATTACCGCAGGCTGGACCGTACGCATCATAACGATGGCACTTTTGGGACTCGCCTTTGTTCCGGCTACGGGTGCTCAAGGCATGGCCTGGGCGCAGGTCGGCGGGGGTATTGCAGGGCTCTTGGCAATCGTCGTTATGGGAGTTGTGTCGTTGGCTTCTGGAGCCAAAACGGATTACCATTTTCTCGACGTGTCGTCGTGAAAAGAATTCAGATTTTCTTAGCTACTTGCGTGCTTTCGATCTCCTCTTGGGCGTCGGCAGAGGATCCCATCGCCGATTTGAAGGAAAAGATCAAAAGCGGGAATCCGCGATTGGAATTTGATTCCAAATACGGCTACCTGGCTTCGCTATTGAAGACGCTGAATGTCCCTGTTTCGTCCCAAACACTGGTGTTTACGAAAACGAGTCTGCAGTCCGAGGGGATTTCGCCGGCAACTCCACGCGCGATCTACTTTAATGATGACGTTTACGTTGCGTGGGTCCAGGGAGCCCCTGGCATCGAGATCATGTCCGTCGATCCGAAAAGAGGTTCAATCTTTTACATATTAGGTCAGGACAAGGGTCCGCAGCCCGAATTCGAACTGGTAACCGGCCATATCTGCTCGTCGTGTCATTACGTGCAAGGCCCAAAGAAGTTCGTGCCGCTCCTTGTAGTCTCATCGATTATTCCGGACGAGAAGGGTTCCGTCGAGGGTGCTATTCCGTTTCCCACGACGGATCAGACTCCCATGAACGAACGATGGGGAGGATGGTATGTAACCGGCACACATGGCGCACAGAGGCATCTCGGTAATGTTTTTCTTAAGAATCCCGCGTCGCCGATCGGCGATCTTTCCAGAATCGACTTTTCGAAATCTTCGAACGTCACGGATTTGAGCGCCCGGTTCGATACCTCGCAGTATCCCAGTCCACACAGCGACATCGTGGCGTTAATGGTGCTCGCCCACCAGGCTGAAGTGCACAATTTGATTGCACTCGCCGCGGCACAAACTGACGCAGAACCGCCGGTAAACGGGGAACCGCTCGTCAGGGCTATGCTGTTTTCGGGCGCAGTGCCACTGAAAGAAGCCGTTAAAGGCACTTCGAACTTTGCGGCCGAGTTCTCCGACCGAGGGCCGCGAGATAGTCGGGGACGATCACTGCGAGATTTCGATCTCAAGACACGACTATTCCGGTATCCGCTCAGCTATATGATTTACAGCAAGGCGTTCGATGGGTTACCCGACGGAGTTAAGGCCTACGTATATCGCCGGCTCAGGGCAGTCCTGAGCGGCGAAGACAAAACTCCGGACTTTAGCCACCTCACGGCGTCGGATCGCACTGCGATCTTAGAAATCCTACAGCAAACCAAACCGGCCTTTCGGTAAGAAGCGATCTTGACCGTAGATGCACAGGAATCAGCACATCGCCAACGACACGAATGCAGAATTGCCGTGAAGGCGATATGGAAATCGTATTTTTGCTATTCGTTCTTGGGTTTGGGCTGATTTTCTTGAGTTATCACTCACTTTTACGGAAAGACCGAAGCTTTTGTTGCGCATGCAAATCACTCTTCGGGACGCGTCGTCGAGCTCAGAGGAACGGACTCGAACGCTTAACGGGAGCTACTGGACATTCCTCCCCAGCAATTCCTCATCGTAATTGGGCCAACCTTCGAACTGCGACACCTTCGAATAAAGTCTTCTCAGAATGTCCCTAGACACGACGCGTAAGGCAATTTGGTTCGCGAGTGCTTCTGTATGTAAAAACGGATGGTGAGTATAAATCCAAACGTGCCCCAGTTCGTGAGCCAGCGCAGCGGTCATTTCATCGTCATCTAAATTAACAAGGAAATGCGTGTCGACTCTCAGCAGGAACTCATCATGGCCGTAGGGCTGCACGGAAAAGGCCAGCCGGTTGGCCTCTACCATGCGAACTCGAACATGCTCGGTTATGCCGAGTTGACTTCGCAATGCATCCACAATCTCCGCGATTCTTTCGATCCTAGCAGCCGGAGACGTTTCAGCGAGTGCCGAATTAGATGCTGAGTGCAACATTAGAGCCAAACATATCGAGGGATACGTGACCGTGGAGCACTTGCTCCACCATATTCTGTGTTTCCTGCCGCCAGGGAGCATTCCCATACTCTTATTTAGACGCCTTTCTTGTTCGAAATGTGGTCGCCTGGTTCCGCTGGGTTTAGCGCCCAGCTTGGGTTTAAGCTGACAGTAACTACAAGAGGTGGTTTAGATTTTGGAAGGTTTCCACGGTCGGTGGGTCTTACACAAAATTCTTCCCGGCCCTCATGGCTTTTCAACTCCAAACGAACCGCAGCGGTTATAGCAAAGAAGCGTCGCAGAATCTAGCATGGAATTCACGTTGCTTGAGCTTTTCAGAGATTCAACTTAAGGAGGTTCCGGATGAAAGCAATTTCCATGTGTATGCTGTGCGCCATGGTCCTCTTCGCTACGGCCTCTTACGCCGGTGCTGGATTCCAACAACCTGGAGCTGGGGCCGCCGCCCAGGCACAGGACGAGAAGGTCTTCGAAGGCGTGTTGATGAAGATCGACCCAGACAATCACATCTTGACGCTGACGGGGCCGGACAACCGCGAAATGCAGTTTACCTATACAGATGCAACCCAAGTGACTGCGCCCGAAAACGCACAGCAAGGACTTGCGGGACGGCCGGGATCGCGGCTGAAGGTTAGTTACAAAGTCGATGAAGGTAAGAACGTCGCCACACGGATCGAGATATTGCCGGAGAAATAACCCACCGTGCTGAAAATATAGTCGCGGGTATAACCCGCGACTACATTTCTCATGAAAATCGAATCATCTCCACATCCGAAGTGACAATTAACCCATCTCGTATCATGCCTTCGATAATTCCGATCGCTTGACCTACTTTTTCCGCGGTATCGATGACGGAGATCACCACTGGCCGATCTTGTGAGACGTGCAAGAAACGCTCTTTGTGGACCTCGCCGGTCGCGCCATAGCCCAGAATACCCCGATTCACCGTCGCTCCCGACATATCCAACATGCGGAGTCGCTTAATGATGGCGTCATAGAGTGGCTCGCCCTCCCACTCGTCGTCTTCAGAGAGATAGACGCTAAGCAGTTTGCCGGGCCCCTGTTCCTTTTTGCGAGGCCGTCCCTCGTCGAACGACTGTTGCGGGGGTTCCTTCGCCGCGGCCTTCACGATCATCGTGTCCTGAACATCGATGAGCCCGTCCGTGACCATGTCATAAAGAGTAGGCATTACAGAATCGACTATGTCCGCCAGTTCGACAAACTCGATCCGGATGGGCAGATGCTCGACCAGCGCGTCCGTTTTTGTGGTGTGCATCAGGTGATGAGGTCCGAAACCTGACATAGCCCGCGTAGCTGTTGCTCCAGCGACACCTTTGTGCAGCAGATATTGCAAAATCGCGTCATGAAGCGAAGTCATATGATATTTGGCGTCTTCGTTTACATAGATGGTTACTTTTTTTGCCGCACCTTTCTTTAGCATGACGTACTTTCACCCTCGCGCGAGGACGGCTCCTAGCCACACACCGGCAAAACCGAAAATCACGCTTCCGAAAACATTCACGACGCCGATCCAATAGGTCCCTTCTCGAATCGCCTGATATGTCTCATATTCAAAGCTAGAGAACGTCGTATAACCCCCGAGAAACCCGACAACCAACAGCAAACGCCAATTCGAATGCGGTTGCAGGCGTTCGGTGAGCAAGATCATCAGCAGGCCCATCAGAAATGAGCCCGTGATGTTGACCACCATCGTTCCGAGTGGAAATCGCCCACCTATCCGGCCGCTGATGGCAGTTCCGACCAAATAACGCGCCAGCGAACCGAAACCGCCTCCAAGCACCACCATAATGTAGCGATCCAAATCGTCTCTCCACCGAGAAGCGCGCGCGATAGATTGCCGACTGTGCGGAGCTTCCGAGAATGTCCGGCGTATTATGCCACTTCACGTCACCGTTTCCGCGCTGTAGCGGGCGATCAAACCGGTCCGCACACTATGACGGTAGACCCTCGCGAAGACCCAACACGCTAGGGCGACATCCAAAATCGCAAGTGCAATCCCCACTCCCAAGTCGTACGTGGACGCGGTGCGGCCCGCAACAATAGCTCGCACGTTTTCGAAAATGTACGATGGCGGCAGCGCGCGACAAATGTGCTGCATCCAGCTTGGAAGTGTAGATAACGGATAAAACACACCTGCGAAGGGTGAAACCAGAGCGGGAATGGGCCAGATAAACCACTCGGAGGCGGGGCCGAACCTAAGCACGATTGCTGCTCCCAGAACACCCAGAGCGATACCAAAAAGAAACAGCACGAGAAGAAATGGAACCAGCGCGAGTCCGTATGCGAAGAAGGAAAGCCCAAAGATCGTGCTGGCGAGTAACAGCATTACGAGCAGGCCGACCGAACTCGTGGCGATGCTGGATAGTACAAGGCCACTGACATATTCGGAAATTGAAAGCGGTGTGGCAAAGATGTTCAGGAAATTACGCGACCAGACATCTTCCATAAATGCCATGGTCACGCCGTGCATGACGCGAGTGAAGAAATCCCACAATAAGACTGCACCGAGAAAAATCGGCACGAAGTCGAAGCCTGCCCGGCTGACTGTGTTCAGGTATCTGGTGATGAATCCCCACAACACCATGTCAATCGCCACCCAGGCAAAGAGCGGCAACACGCGCGCAGGACTCCCGCTCACCAGGTAAAAGTGCCGGAGGACAATTCCAAACGTTCGACCCGGAGTCATTCGCGCGCCACCGCAATGAATAATTCTTCGAGCGTCTGCTTCCCGTGTTGGTGCGGCAATGTTTTCGGATCGCCTTCGAGTAGAATCTTTCCGCGCGCGAGCAGGAGAACACGATCGCAAACATCCTCGACCTCATACATGTTGTGTGAAGTCCAAAGCACGCCGCAGCGCCGGTGATCGGCAAAATGGCGGATTTTTGCGCGGATTTCCTGCGCAGTTGCCGGGTCGAGCGATGCGGTAGGCTCGTCCAGTAATAATAGGTGCGGCTGATTCAGCATTGCTTTTGCGAGGCAGAGCCGCGTCTGCTCTCCCGAGGACAGCACTCCCGACTTCATGTCCCGAAATCGTTCGAGTTCGAACTCTCTTAATAAAGCCTCGATGCGTTTCGGCAGATCCTTCACCCCATAAATCAGACCAAACACGCGCAGGTTCTGGTATACGGTGAGATTCCCCGGAAGCGGAGCATACACGGCTGCGAAGTTCGTGCAATCGAGCGCTCGAGACCGCTGCTTCGAGATATCGAGTCCTTCGATGCGAATGGCACCGCTCGTAGGTTCGAGCACACCGAGAATCATATTGATGGTTGTCGTCTTCCCTGCACCGTTCGGGCCGAGCAAGCCGACGATTTCGTTTCTGGCAAGTTGAAAGGAAATGCCGTCTACAGCGATGGTCGAACCGTATCGTTTGTGGAGATTGTCCACCGCCAGAACGCTCGTCACAAGTTATGTGCCTTTTGTGCGTCTCGAGGCGTCTGTTCCTTCCGCGGCCATACCGAGCCAACGATCGGCGTTGTTGAGGTGAAGCCCGAATTGATCGAGCGCACGCACCACGATGTGGTTGACGACATCATCAAGTGTCTGAGGACTCGTGTAAAAAGCAGGAACGGGAGGAGCGATAACTACTCCCATCCGGGAAAGCTTCAACATATTTTCCAGATGAATGTCGCTGAGCGGTACCTCGCGTACCATCAGCACAAGCTTCCGCCGCTCTTTGAGAACAACATCTGCGGCGCGATGCACAAGATTATCGCCATGGCCGTGCGCGATAGCTGCGAGAGTTCTGACGCTACATGGGACTACGATCATACCGTCCGTAATGAACGACCCGCTGGAAATTGCAGCGCCTTGATCGTTATCCGAATACGTTTCTGTCGCCAGCGACTTGACGTAATCGATTGTATGGGACGTCTCGTGGAGAAGTGTCCTCGCTCCCCATTTGCTTAAGACGAGATGCGTCTCGACACCTGCGTCTTTTAAAATTTGCAGCGTCCGAACGCCAAGCGAGGCTCCAGTGGCGCCCGTGATGCCAACGACGAGTCTCATGCAACAATTCTACTCGCCATTGGCAACTCGCATCTGTAGGCGCGGCCACAGACGCCACAGACCGCGCCTACAGATTGTTTCAGAAATTCAACCTCGCGTTGAACGTGAACTGTCGGTTTCCGGCGTTTGCTGGAAGCGGCGAGGCGCCGGTACTGCCCGGCGCGCCTGGCAGTGGAATCGTGCCGAAGGCCGGATTCAGAATGTCCATGACCGGATTCGAGAAATTCGGGTGATTCAGCACGTTGATCGCATCGAGCCGAATCTCGAACTCTTTGGCTTCACCGAGGCGAATACGCTTCAACAAATTCGCATTCAACCCGATCTGACCCGGACCTTCAATCCAGTAAGCGCCCATATTTCCGATTTTTCCGGCTTCTGGATTCGTGAGGACAAGGTTCCCATTCGCATCTGCTATCGCGAACAAATTGCTCGCGGTCCTTAGAGTCTGCGAGTTAGTGATGCCATTCCGTAGAGGGTCCGTCACGCGCTGCAGACCCGGGAAGTAGTCAATCCGTCCCGGCTGCGTCTTGCTGATCGTGACCTGGCCACTATCCTTCGGAAAGGCTCCGACAACGTTGGGGAAGTTGTTTGTGGTTCCTGCCCCGAGCGGTGCCAGCAGCATAAAGGGATTCGGCCCCGCTACGAACGACAGGGGAGCGCCGGAGTTCCAGTTGAAGATCCCTCCCAGTTGCCAGCGCTCGACAATTCGCGAAATCCAAGAGGGTGCGTCGCTGAGGAACTTCTGATTCGGTCCGAACGGAAGTTGGTACGTGCCGTTGCTTCGGAACTCGTGCGTGCGGTGGAACGTCTGTAGCGATTTCGAGGATCGGTTCCGTGGATCCATGTAGAACGTGCCCAGCGATTTGCTCCACGAGTACGTCGTCTGGTTCGTGAAACCTTGTGACAGGCGCTTCGTAGCCGACACATGCACCGAGTGATACGTCGAGTTCGCCAAGTTGGTGACAATCGCGGCGCCGCCGAACGTGGAGCTTCCGAACTGGGGATTGGTCACAATGAAGTTTTCTGGAAGGCCCGCCCTGCGGAGGAGGCCGCCAACTTCATTCGTCAACGCGTTCGTCCGGTTGAGAAAGTCCGCAAGTCCGCGGACGTTTTCATTTGCCAGAAAGTTTCGGGTCGAACTCCACTGACGCATTGCTGCGGACCCCGTGAGAGTTGTCCCATCAACCAATCCGACACCCGGAATAGTAAGCCCCTGAAGCATGGAGTTGAAGAGTGGCGCGTCGCCTCCTGCTTTCGTCAAGTTGAACGCCGGGAGTAAGCCGTTTTCCTCTATGATCGGGTTGTTGAGGTGCAGTGTGTTTTCGAGCTTCGTTCCTTTGCTCCCGATGTACCGCAGCTCCAACGTCAGATTGCGGGCAATCTCGTGCTGAAACTCTACGTTGAAGTTATGAATGTAAGGCGTGACTGTATTGATATCGTACGCCGTGAAACCCTGGCTGCGATCCCTAGTCGATACGACCGGCAGACCCGGTGGATTCCGCTCGGGTACCGGTAACTGGATGTTACTGAGACTCAGTTCGGCCGCATCCGAGATGGCATGCTGCGCAAACTGATTCAAGCTGGGCGCGAGTCCAACATTGATGTCGCCCCCGAGACCACCGCCACCGGCGAACCGACCTTGATACGCCATGCCATAGCCGGCGCGGAGGACTGTTTTGTCCTTACCTCCCCAGGGAAGATTCCAACTCAGCCCGATAGCGGGGGCAAAGTTGTTCCAGTCGTTCTTGTAAAGCGGCGTGCCGGAATTCGGCGAACTTTTTCCAACGAATTCTACTGTTGTCAGCTGGCCGCGCTCTCCCGGCTTGTACCAATCCGCGAAGCTGGTGCCAGATAGACCAAATAAACCATTAGATCCGCCAACTGGTCTCGCCATCATTCCGTGGCTTTCGTAAGGAACTCCGTAGAACTCCCATCGCACGCCCAGATTCAGTGTGAGATCTGAACGCAGCTTCCAATCATCCTTAAAAAAACCACTCGTCTCCGTTTGGCGGAAGTCCCGGTACTTCTGGTAGTACTGGCTGTAGTCCAGCCAGACGATGTTCTTCGGATCCGGCCGCAGGCTGAATGCTTCACTGATACTGCCTATCGAACCGGAGAGATCCGTCAAGAGCGCTTGCGCGCGGATCAAGTCGTTTGAGTTGATGCCAGCAAAGGTCGTCGAATTGATTCCCTGTACCGCGATACCGCAACTCATGCAAGGGTACTCGCGCTGAACCATATTGATCCCTGGCCCGAACCCGGGCGTACCAAGCGGACCATTCCATTCGCTAGGTCCGAGATGGATGGCAGGAACGATTTCATCCGAGTTCCAGGCATTGCCGGCCTGGCGACGGTGTTCGACACCTCCTTTGAAGGCGTGTTTGCCGCGTGCCCAGCTGAGATTGTTTCCGATGGTCAACAGTGGAGTTGAATTTCCGATACTTCCGTTGTCGGCGAATACCTGCGCGCTTTGTCCCCAGAGGACTCCTTCAATCGTGAACGGAATTCCGTTTTTAATACCCATCGTCGCTAACGCCTCTTTTCCTGTCTCGGCATTGTCGTAGGCCTGAAGTGCATCGAGCTTTCCTCGACGATACCCAAACCTGAATTCGTTTACGAGGCTCGGCGAGAGTGTCGAAACGAAGGATCCGGTATAAACCCGGGGGTGATGATCGATGCTGCCGTTGAATCCCGACGGCCACTGGGACAGGCTCAGGTCCGCATAGGCGTGTTCAACAGTGCCAGCAAAGTTGACTTTGTGTTTTTGGTTGAAATTGTGATCGACACGGAAGTTGTACTGGTTGCGGTTCGTGAAGTCTCCTTCGCTGCCCCCGGATAGCGTGTCGTTTCCGGATTGCCGCCGCAGCCATGTAAAGCGTGCGACGTTCAACCCATCCACTCCGGTTGCCGCCTCGAAGTTATTCGCCCTCGGCATATCATTCAAGATCTTGCTAATCAAGCCGCTCTGGTCAGGTCCGAGACGACTAGGATCGCGCCCAAATACACTCAAAGTCTTGAGGTCGTCGGTTGCAATCCCCGGCCTCACTGGATTACCCGCGAGATCGACCACCGCGTTTGCGGCCGTCGCGCCGACATTCGGAGCACCCGGGAAATAACGAAAACTGCCCTGGCGTGCAGCGTCGGTTAATACGAACGCGTTCGTCACAGACTTTTGTATCGTTCGCTGGCCTTCAAAGAGGAAGAAAAAGAATGTCTTATTCTTAACAATCGGACCGCCCACCCGGCCGCCGTACTGATTCCGGTTCAGGAAATCCTTACCGACATGATTGAAGTTGTTGTTGAACGTGGCCGCATCCCAAAAGGAATTCCGGTTGGACCAGAATACCGAACCACGAAATTGATTTGTTCCCGAACGGGTCGCCATCTGCACCTGGCCGGAACCCCTGCCGTATTCAGCATCCGCAGGGGCAACGATGACTCGAACTTCCTCCACAAGATCCGGGCTGATGAACGTTTGCGTAAATGCGCCCGAATTGTACCGGCCTTGGTTCACAGGAATACCATCGCGCGTAGTCATCGTGAAGCCTTGCGGCGCGCCTGCAAAGTTGCTGTCGCGCGTGCCGGGCGCCGTGGCAATCAAATCGATCACATCACGGCCTGCCAGAGGCAGATCGCGGAGCTTATATTCCGGCAGCACTACGCCGACGGATGCCGACGTCGTGGCCAGCAGGGTATCCGCTGCGACGTTCACCTCGACCGCTGTCGCAACATTGCCCACTTGCAGCGTGAAGTTGAGACGGACTTGTTGAGAAATACCCAACGAGACATCGTTGAAAGTCTGAGTCTGAAAGCCCGGCAGTTCCGCGGTGACTTTGTAGGGTCCGGGCTGCAACGGCGGAAACTGGTACGAGCCGGATTCGTTGCTTAGTGCGCTTGTGACGACGCCGGTTCCCGTGTTCGTTGCGGTCACCGAAACGCCCGGAATCAGCGCACGGCTCGTATCCGATACCGTGCCACCCAGTGTGGCATTACTGGATTGTGGGAAAACCTCGATTGAAATTACGCACAGCAGCAATGCTGCCGCTAAGGCTCCTCTCATACGCACCTCCAAAAGTCGTTAAAACGATCTGTTTTATAAGACCCGAAAGTGCTTGGGCGTTATCATGTTGTTCTTAGAAAAAGTGAGCGCAGAATACTCTTCGTTGGAAAATCTGTCAATTTACTCCGCTGTGCTGATTTGAATCGTATACTCGACGGTCGCAGGAGGTCATTTTCCGTTATGAAGATCGTTGCACTCTTTGCATTGCTCGTGCTTGTTTTGTGCAGCACCGGTGGTGCGCAGCAGCAGGTCCCGTTTCGCAACAATATTCCAGTAGCCCCCACCGGAATACCGCCTCGTCCGCTGCCGGACAAACCGGTCGAGTTCGATACGGCAGAGGGACAGCGGATTCGCGTCGTAGTAGCGGCCAGAGGCTTGTCGTTTCCGTGGAGTCTGGCTTTCCTTCCCGATGGAAAGATGCTGGTCACCGAACGCACGGGCAAGCTTCGTATCATCCGCAACGGCGTTCTGGATCCTCAGCCGATCGCCGGGGTGCCTGCTTCAGTTTATGCAGGAAGGTCGGGTGATCCTGGGGCTGTCCATGGCCTGATGGACATCGCGCTCCATCCGCGATTTGCCGAGAACCAGTTGGTCTATATCACGTACACAAAGCCGCTCGGCGGTGACAAATCAACCATCGCTCTGATGCGCGGAAAATGGGATGGCAAGGCGCTCGTCGATGTCCGCGACATTTTCGTGACCGAACCGGGCTCAGGGGCCTCGCGAATAGCTTTTGGCCGTGATGGCACGCTATTCATGACCGTCGGCGGTAACGATCCTCAAGCGCCGAACAGTGACGGCGGAAAGGTGCTCCGACTTCGTGACGACGGCAGCATCCCAAACGACAACCCATTCATCGGACGCGACGGATATAAGCCCGAGATCTATTCCCTTGGGCACCGCACCTCGCTGGGTTTAGCTGTTCATCCGGGAAGCGGCGAGATGTGGCAGAACGAGAACGGACCCAATGGCGGTGACGAGATCAACATAATCAAACCCGGGCGCAACTATGGCTGGCCCCTTGTGAGCTACGGGCGGACTTATCAGGGACCGTGGCAGGCACAGAAGCCCACACATGAAGGGTACGAGCCGCCTGTAGTTTACTGGATGCCGTCCATTGCAGTCTCCGGAATGGCCTTTTACACGGGCAACCGTCTGCCGAAGTGGAAGGGTGATGTTTTCGTCGGGAGTATGCGGACCGGCGAAATTCCCGGCACGGGCCATCTCGAACGCATCCTCTTCAACGAAAAAATGGAAGAATTGCGGCGCGAAACACTGCTGGTCGAACTCCGCCAGCGTATTCGCGATGTGCGGCAGGGCCCCGACGAATTGTTATACGTATTGACCGATGCCGAGGATGGTGCCGTGCTTCGCATTGAGCCTGCACCGTAGGAAACGGAACACAAAAAGCAGCAGGAAAGAATCCGTTAATGGATTCTTTCGTGCTGCTTTTTGTGGCTAATTACTTCTTCCGGAGAACTGCGCCGATTCCCAGTCGCACGTCGTGATACGTCGTCCCGCCTCCGCGATTCGGCACGTAGTCCACCTGCGCTCGCAACCCAAACAACTTCTGGCGATGAAAAACGAAGCCGCCGCCTAATCCGAGCGCGCCAAAATTCTCACCAGTCGTCCGCTGAACTCCATGCACCAGGCCCCCCAACGCATGAACAAACAGGTCCGTTTTTTCACCGCGTCGAGTAAACTCCGGCCCAATGAGCGCCTGATAAGCATGGAGGTAACGATCATGAAAGTTCAGGAAGAACAAGTCGTCAGGTGGTGTGTAACTTGGATCCGACCGGTACTGGCCTGCCACGTCGGCCATGAAAGCAGCCGTGGGTCGAAGATTGAATTTCACGTTGAACTGGGCGCCATGGAAGGTGTGCCGTTCTTCAGCTGCTGCATTGAACATCGAATACCCGCCGAAGACTTCAAAACGCGGCGGCACATCTTGGGCAGATGCAGGCAGAGCGATCAGAAGGATCAAGGTAAGTTGGGCTGCGCGCACGATCTTCAATGCGTCATTGCATAGATGACGTAGTTAATGCCCAGCTTGTAGGCGAGAGCCGTCATCGGAACGGGATAATACGGATCATCCGCGTGCTCCCACGCATCGCCCATGTCGATATTGAAATCAATCGCAACCATGAGGTGCTTGTTATCGTCGTAGATGCCGCGCCACCGCGGTGGCCCCTCCATTTGTGCAACAATCTGCCCGCTTCGGTTGAAACGTAAGTGCCGCTCACCCGGAATAGCCGTGCGTTCATCCAGGTCATAAAAGATGTGCATGAGCGGATCATCCTCCGGAATGTCGACGATTGGTCTATCTGGAAATACTCGCCTCATCCCTGCTTCGAAAATAGCCCAGTCATATTCCCCATGCAGGTCGTCGACGAGGAGAAATCCACCTCGCAACAGATATTCTCGAAGATTCGCCGCTTCCTGCTCCGTGGGACGCCAGTTCCCTCGCCCCGGCTGCTGCATGAACATGAATGGATATTCGAAGATCCTTTCATCCGTGAGATCCAGGTGACGCTCATCGCCGGCGACCCATAACGTCGTCATGCGGCGCAATGCCGGAAAGAAGTGTTCTTCGGCCAGCGGGTAATCGATTGCCCACCATGGTTGGAAGTAGCCATGGGATCCACCGCCTCCAAAAGTCCGGTAAATCATCCGTACCAACTGAAACTCTGCCTCAGATGAATTCGAATTCGTATCCCTCCGTGGGACCCGAATCTGAGTACTTGCGCTTCCAGCAAGTAAACCAATGGTCAGGCAAGCAGCGGCGGTCCCGAACGAAATTCTCCAGCGTCTTGTACCGAGGCTACGAACCTTCATGGCGGCCTTCATTCTACCCCATAGTGGGTAGGCCAACTTCAATGCTGCCGGCCGTTTTGTGCCGCTGCAGAAAAAATGTACTCTGCGGAGATGGATTGCACTCCGTTTTCGCTCGCAGCGGCGTTTCACCAGGAGGAGTACTTCGTGTTTCTGGACTCTTCAAGAAATGACGCCGATCAGGGCCGGTATTCGATCCTGGCCTGGCGGCCACGGACAGTCATTCGCATGAAGAATGAGAACCCGTTTCCGGCAATCCATGCCCTTTTGCGATCTCAGACATCCGGTGCGGTGATTGGTTACTTGAGTTACGATCTGTTTCGCTTCATTGAGGACTATTCGAATCTCAAGGCTATCGACGATCTCGGATTACCCGACTGCTGTTTGATGGTGTACGACAAGGTCTTCGTCTTCGACCATCAAAAGAAGACCTGGAACACGGAACTTCCGAATCGCAGCGTACGGCCTGAAACTTGCCGGATCGGACCTGCAAACTCGAACATGGGTAGGGCCCAATATGTTTCGATTGTTAAGAAAGCTTTGGAATACATCGCAGCGGGCAGCATCTACCAGGTCAATTTGTCCCAGAGGTTCTCGCATTCGTTCGAAGGTTCGCCCTTCCCGCTATTCTCTGCGCTGCGAGGCCTGAGTCCCTCTTTCTATGGTGCCTATTTGAATTGTGGCGACCACGTTATCATCAGCTCCTCACCGGAACTCTTCATGAGGCAACGGGGACGTACCATTGAAACGCGACCGATCAAAGGCACGCGCCCAAGAGGGCGTACCGCTGCCGATGACGGGAGGCTAAAGCGTCAGTTGCTGGATAGTCCCAAGGAGGCTGCAGAACTCACGATGGTTGTTGATCTCGAGAGAAACGACCTTGGACGCATCTGCGAATACGGTAGCGTTGAAGTTACGGAACACCGACACATCGACGAGTTACCGACTCTGTTTCACACAGTCTCGACCGTAAAAGGAACGTTGCGCGAAGGCACCGGTCCTGTCGACATCCTTCAAGCTACGTTTCCCGGAGGGTCTATTTCGGGCTGTCCAAAAATTCGCTCCATACAAATCATCGATGAGTTGGAGCCAGTCCGCCGGCATGTCTATACAGGCGCAATTGGATTTATAGGCGCACAGAATGACCTTCGCCTAAACGTGGCAATCCGCACGATGACGATGGCCGGCGGACGCCTCCACTACCATGTGGGCAGCGGCATTGTCGCGGATTCTGATCCTGAGCGGGAATATGAAGAGACCCTGCACAAAGCCACGGGGATGCAGCAGGCGATTGAAGCCACGTCGCGATAGCGTGGCACTGAAGAGCCTTTCGCGGCTTCCTCCAACGTCAGACTAACGTCGCATCCCAAACGCCACGCAGCGCGTTGAAACAGCGCACGACTTCAGTACGTTGCAAATCATCAGCTGCTATGACGGCTTCGTCGATTTCACCGCGGGATAGCAATTCGGCGCGCATTACGCCCGGCAACAATCCACAGAGAATGGGAGGAGTCATCCAGCGGCTTCTGCGAAACACCGCTACATTTGCAATCGTAGTTTCGGTGATTTCGCCTCGCTCATTCACCAGGAGTACATCCGTGTGCTCGTCGCAATCCTGCCGGGCCGTTTCGAAAACGCCACGCTTGGTGCTTTTGTGCTGTAGAAATGGATCCAGTGATTGTACCCGTACAACTGAAAGCTTCAGCCGCTCCGGTCTGTTCTCCGGCAGCGGACCTGGATCGATGTTCATGATGCCGTCTTCGGAAAGCGTCAAACGGACACGAGCGGGCTTTAAACACTTCGAAGTCGTTTCCATGATTCGGTCGCGTATTCCTGCCGAATCGTATTTGAACGAGAAATATCTCGCGGAATTTCTCAGTCTTTCGAGGTGCCGCTCGAGCAGGATGATTTCGCCGGTCTCCGAAACGCGCATCGTTTCGATCAGACGAAAGTCTTTCATCGAGAGGCGGCGATTGTTTCCTTCGATGCTTCTTTTTGCTCGGGCGCCGGAGGCGGAACATTCTTGGCGTGCCCAGGACGGCTATCTTTATCCAAGAAATAGTTGACCCACGAACTTGTCCCCTTCAATGATCGAACCGGCGGCGGGATATAGACCTTCAGTAACTTCAGCTCGTCCGCTGCTTTGGCCCGCTCGTATACCTTGACCCAAATACATGGGTTTTCAGGAATGACTTCGCACTGTCCGTTGTTCGTACCGCCGCACGGTCCATTCCGCAATTGTTTCGGGCACGTTTGTGGACAGACGTATTCCATGTCGCCAAGGACGCAATTGCCGCAAGCCTGGCAGCCGAACATCGGTGATTTAAACGCAAACTCGGCGCGCTCCAGTTTGTGTGCCAACCCGGGCCGCCGATCGATCCAGGAAAACACTCCGCGCAGCATTTTTCGAAGCGGTGTTTCTTGTCGAACCGGCATCAAGCGGCCCATGAAGTTGAACAGGCGGGGCCAGAAATCCAGGGACTTCGCAGGTTGCGGCTGTCCTTGGTACATGTAGAACGCCTTCTTTGGCGCGTAGACCAGTTCGTCCGCAAACTCTTTCCAGCGAGGTTGTAGCTCCTGGCCGCGTTCAATGATCCAGCGTACGTGCTCAGCCTTATGCGTACCGCCGATGTATGCACCTGCATATTCCATTCCTCGCAGGATCGCGACCATGCGCGCAGCACGCTCGAGCCGAGCAGCTTCTCCGGAATCTTTGGCTTTTACTTCCTCGCGAATTCGTTCCACTAGCTCGGGTGCAACCCAGCAACCGGGGGGCTCGCCTTTGGTCATTTTCTCGGAAGCTTTCAGGCCGAGAACATAAACGTTTCCGAGTACCGGTTTCTGAATTCCGCGATCTGCGAGATAGCGTCGCAGTTCCGAGAATTTCTTCGCGTCGAACCCAAGCTGGGTGATGGCGTAGTCGGCGCCCGCTGCAAACTTTTTTTCGAGCTTCAAGTACTGGTAAGCGCAGTCCGGTTCGGTGTACTTGAACGGCGACACTGCGGCGGCGATCCAGAATCGCATGTCACGTGTTTCACGAAGCTCATTCATCAACGTGACGAGCTCAACCGAGTCCATATCGAAAACGGGATTCGATCCTCTGGGGTAGTCGCCGGTCAACGCAAAAACATTCTCCAGGCCAATCGCATGGATGTCTTCCAGTAGGTGCCGGAGCTGGTGACGATCTTTGCTGACACAGGTGACGTGAATATTCGGCGTCAAACCCCGCGCCCTGGCGGCGGTGCCCACACGGAGAGGATCCTGTCCCGCAGAACCGCCTGCATAGCTGGTGATACTCCCTGCAACTACACCCGGTGTAACAGCGAGCTGAGAAGCGACCTCGAGAAGCCGTGCTTCACGGGAAATGCGGCTTGCCACGATTTCCACCATGTGGCAAAACCGGCCGGCCTCAAGCGATTCCCTCAGCGGATTACGAGGCACTTATCCTCCGAGCTCCTTGCGAATGATCTTTGTTCCCTGCACCATTGCACGCAATTTCGCGAAAGCGACTTCTTGCGGCAGATGCAGGCAGCCGCAATCCGGCAGGACGAAGATGCGCTCGGCAGGAACGAACTTCAGGGCTTTCCTGAGACGCTCAGCGATGATGTCGGGCGTTTCAACTTCGTGAGTCTTCACGTCGATGACACCGACGCCCAGCTCGAATTTGTTCGGATATTCCTTGAACAGCTCGAGGTCTTCTCCACCGCGGCGGGCAAATTCGAGTGTGAGTTGCTGAACGTTGGCTTCCAGAATCGTCGGAAACAGGTAGCGGTAATTTCCGGCCCATGACGGCTTGCCATAACGATTGCCGTAGCAGACGTGGAGAGCGATCTTCGCATCGACGCCCTCGACGAGAGTATTGAGGACCTTCACGCCCCATTGGAGGTCTTCTGGAAAGCCGGAGTAATAGGGCTCGTCGATTTGAATGTACCGTGCCCCGGCGCGAGCGAGCTCCTTCAACTCCATGTTCATCACGCGGGCAAGGTCTGTGGCGAACGCCTGTTCGTTTTTGTAATGCTCGTCTTTAATTCGTTTCACCAGCGAGTGCGGGCCTGTCACGCAAAACTTCGCAGCTCGATCGGTGAATGAGGCAAGAAAACGGAAGTCGTCGGCTAACCGGAGCGACGCCATCGGAAGCTTGCCTCGGACGACGCTGTCGTAGAAGTCGTAATAAAACTTCTTCGACGTGTGATCGGTTTGTATACCGGGTAGTCGTTCGGCGAAGTAGTCGATCATGTTATCGCGACGAAGCTCGCCGTCCGTGATGATGTCTAGGCCGGCAACTTCCTGATCCTTGATCGCTGCTTTAACAGCAACATCATGTATCTCATCAAGGTCTTGCCGGCTGATTCGCCTTGCGAAAAACTCGGTCTTAAGCCGCTCCAGCCAACCAGGCATGGAATAGCTTCCGACAACTGTAGTGGGTAATATCGGCAGGCTCATTCGTTCTACTCCCGATGTGTAGTGTACAGGATCGATGTTCGCGATCCTTCCCGATAATGGAAGGGCGCGAAATGCAGGTCATATCCCGCTTGCGCACCCACGTCCGCGAGCAGCGCACCATTGACCCAGTTCACGATCGATCCGTCCATTTTACCCGGACCGCGAAACATCCGGCCATAATCCTCGAGATTCGTTACGAAGATGTCCTGTACTTGCAGGTATCCGCGGGGATGAAGCAGTGGAACGGTATTCAGAAAGCTTTCCACTGCACCGGAACTGAGATGGAATCTCTGATTCATAACTCCTTCGCCGACGAACTTCTCGAGTAATCCGGGTTTAACTCCAGCCGGCAAAGGTGCGTCCAGAATGCTTTGGATGGCAACGAACCGCTCCTCCAAACGAATCGCATCCCAGACTGCTGTCCAAAACTGGACACCATACTCACCACCTGAATGATGCAGATGCTGTGGCCCGACTTCGAGCAGCCGGCCTACGGTCCGGCTAAACTCGGTTAGTGGTATCCCGAATTCTTCAGAAATGCGCGTAGCGGCGGCGGCAGATACATAAGCCCGAGATTCGACGAAGTAAAGTTTTCCGTCGCGGACTACGATCTCGTCGGTTGGAAGGTTGTCATAGACGTTCGTCAGGTGGATCGACAGTACTTTGTACCGCAAAAACGAGAGTGACTTGAACGGGTCGAGCGCGTCGACAGCCAGAAAACTCGCCAATTCCCGATGGTTGCGAACCGCTTCCATGGCCCGATTCAATGTGGGCATGGAGTAATCGGCCAGGAGAAACCGGATGCGAGGATAGTAATTTGTTCCCCGCTCGTGGTCCAAAGCGCGGAACCGATCCAGCCATGCGGCTGCACGCCTTCCAGTGCCGACGCCGATCTCCATGGCAAAGATTTCAGCAGGAAGCAGATTATGGCCCTCGAGGTCTTTCAGCAGCGTCCAGAAATCGGCCACCGCGTCCGCAACAGCTTCCGGATGGTTAGCGTCAGACGTGCCTGTCGGCAAAGCCTTCTCGAAACCATGTCCTGCGGCTGTTTCCCAGAGTGGGAGGTGTTGCCAGAACAGGTTGTTGAACCGCCAGATAATGCTCGAACGTATAGGTGTGAAAGGTTCGAGATATACGCGCTTCTTTGAACCTGCTTGAACGTCCGTCGCCTCCTTCAGTGCATCGACGAATTCTTCTTTTAAAGCATCGGGACGGCATTGCCTCAGGTCAACGCCAACCTCAAGCCATGGCAGGACTTCTTCGCCACGAATCGCGCGGCGAAGCGAAACGGCTTCTCGGAAATTCGTCTTGTACTGGACCCATTCCAGGTGAACGTTCAAGTTTTCGAGAACACGCGACTGCACTTGCCGCTCGGCTGCGACCGTCAGAAGAGTCGAAGCCACGCTGCCGGCGATTGCTGTCTGATTCGGAGGGACTTGATTTACGTGGAGAATCATTAAAAAAACCAGGACTGCCTTATATACGACTAATGACGGTATTGACAAGGCCCAGCGAGAACATGACAATACGAACTCGTACGAATAGATAGAGCGGCCCGTCACAAAGTTGTGACCGGCGCTTGGCATAGCAGCTTAGTTTCGGACAGCGAAGTCCAGGACATTGCAACTCGCAGTGGCTCTGGGCTTTTTTTTATTGGGTGCTTTTTTTGTAGGTCTTAAAACGAGTGGCTACAAATTTGTCGGAGAAGAAATTTTACGGAGAGCAGGCGGATGCTGTACGGCAATTGGCGGTGCTGGTTGAGGCCGGTCGTGTCTTCAGCGGTGAGTTATCGACGAGAGTCGCGTTTGAACAAGTCCTCGATGTTCTGAAGCAGCGTCATTCGGTCATTCGTGGTGCGGTGACCCTCCTGGACGCGAAGAGCCAGGAAATTCGGGTGGAAGTTTCCACAGGACTGAGCGATGCCGGCCGATTCGCCCGATACCGGCTCGGAGAGGGGATCACTGGTCGCGTCGTCGAGACAGGCCGGCCGATTGTTGTTCCCAAGGTTAGCAGCGAGCCAATGTTTCTCAATCGCGCAGGCAAGCGGGACCTCAACAAACAAGAGATCACCTACATGTGCGTACCGATCGTGGTGAAGAGTAAGACGGTCGGCGCGCTGGGAGTCGATCTCAAATTCAAGCCAGACCGCGACTACGAATCCGAACTCAAGACCCTTGGTCTCGTCGCCGCGATGATGGCCCAGGCCATCAAGGCCGAACATCTGGTTGACGACGAGCGTCGAAGATTGATGGACGAGAACACGCATTTACTGGAAGAACTTAAGGAGCGATACGATTTCTCGAACATCATCGGAACTGCCGGCCCGATGCGGCAGGTTTATGAGCAGATCGCGCAAGTGGCACACACCGGCACGACGGTTCTCATTCGTGGCGAGTCCGGGACGGGAAAAGAATTAATCGCCCATGCCATTCACTATAATTCGCCGCGGGCACAAAAGCCGTTCATCAAAGTAAATTGCGCAGCTCTGCCGGAAACACTGATCGAGTCGGAACTTTTCGGCTACGAAAAGGGCGCGTTCACGGGTGCGCACGCGTTGAAAAAAGGCCGATTCGAGTTGGCCGAAGGAGGCACGCTCTTCCTCGACGAAATTGGAGACATGAATCTCGCGACGCAAGCGAAACTCCTCCGCGTGCTGCAGGAAAAGGAGTTTGAAAGGCTCGGTGGCACGAGCACCATTCGTTCGAATGTGCGCCTGATTGCGGGAACGAACAAAGACTTGGAAAAGGCGATGGAGGAAGGAAAGTTCCGCGAGGACCTGTACTATCGTTTGAATGTCTTCGCGATCTTTGTTCCGCCGCTTCGCGACCGCAAAGCAGATTTGCTCCTGCTCGCCGATCACTTCCTCCAAAAGTATTCAAGGGAACACAAGAAAGACATCCGCCGCATCTCCACCCCCGCCATCGACATGCTTACCGCCTATCATTGGCCCGGCAACGTGCGTGAACTGGAAAATGTAATCGAACGCGGGGTGCTCGTGTGCGACAGCAGCGTTGTGCACGGCCATCACCTTCCGCCCACTCTACAGACGGCCCAAGCCTCAGGCACTGTAACAACGCTCTCGCTGTCGGATGCAATTTCGGCGTATGAGAAAGATATCGTTCTCGACGCACTGAAGACCACGCGTGGGAATCGAGCGAAAGCCGCGCGTTTGTTGGGAACCACGGAGCGCATCATCAATTACAAAGTCCGCAAGTACTCCATCGACTGCGACCGGTTTCGCACTTAGAAACTCCAACATCGTCGTTTGAGTTGGCCTGCGACGACAGAAATGTAAGCATCGCGTCACGCTGAAACCCGCGTCAGTCCTGAGTTTGCAGGCAGTTAGATTGCTGGCATCCGCCGTGCTAACACAGAGCGCATGAAACGTCTTTTTGTTCTGTTGATTTTCTTAATACCAATGTCATGTGCACGGAAAGTTGAAGTGAAGTCTCCTGCGATCGTACGAGGTGAGCGTTACACATACCTGAAGGATGATTCAGGGCGCTTATACATCATCACGAGCAATTCGCGGGATTTCAATGATGCGATCAGGAAGATCGATCCAGGACCGTCCAGTGTGGACAGACTCGATCTCTGGGTGATCACTCCGCTGGATGGGAAGCTCGATGAAAAGCGGAAGTTAAGACATTAATGTTTGACCAGGAGGTGTGAACAACAATTTTGTAGCGTTATTTACAACAGAAAACGGCCCGCAGATCGTTCGTTAACTTTCTATTTTCAGGGACTTGATCGGTTGCAGATGAGATTTGGAACGATCTGTGCAATGAGTTTGGCCATGTCGGTATGTCACCACCTACAGCCTCTAGCCCCACCCACCAGTGCCACCGCGAATGCCCTGTCCAGGGACGCCGGTCATCTCCCCGCACTGGTGGGCCCCTTTTTTGAAGTTTGAGACAAGGGGGTTGAATGATCGCGACAGCTTCATTAGGCAGTTTCGTCGTGAATCTGGGCCCTGCCGGAAAAATCCCAGCAGGTCAGGGCCGCGTATTTCAGATTGGCGGGAACTCCATCGCTGTATTCCACACACTCGATGGAGACGTTTATGCAACCGAACCGACATGCCCGCACAAAGACTGCCCGCTGACTCATGGATTCATCGGAGCAAAGGAGGTCGTTTGCCCACATCATGGAGTAGCTTTCGACCTGAACACCGGTCTTCCCCAGGGGAACAGCTGCCGAGCGCTCAAGACCTTCCCTGCCACTCTGAATGATCAAGGAGAAATCTTGATCGGCATCGAGCAATTGTTGGCCGGCAGACTCCAGCCGAGAAAATACAGATCCGCTTAGACAACTCGGAGCGTCCCGATTTGATATTTTTCCGAGCTAGCGCTGTCCTCGATCACCTGCCGGGGCAGCACCACCTGCAGCTCCGACTCGTGCACAATCGGGAGCGTTACCCTGGCCCGCAACCGTGCCGAAGTCCCAGTGCTCATCGGCCTTACCATCGACAAAACGCCACATATCAAACCACGTCGTGGTGTATGTCTTGCCCGCCGCTCGAGGATCTGCACACTCGCGAACGACTGCAACTGTCACGTAGTCTCCCTCGGCCACGACCGACACAACTTTCGTCGCCCAACTGCTCTTATTCGGTATCGGTCTCGGGGTTCCGCGGCCACCGAAAAAAGTCATCACCGTCTGCCGTCCATTCGCGCAACAGGGATTGTGCTGAATGTACTTCTCGGTGAGCCATTTTGGTGCTTCATCCCAATGGCCTGCTTCGAGAAGGTCTCGCATGATGTGCATGGCGGCCTGCTTGTTGGTGTTCAGCTTGGGATCCTTGCTGGTGAAAAGGGACTCCGGATCATTGGATCCGACGACCGGGTCCTGTGCAATTAAGAGACTGGCTCCCATCACGAAAGCACTAAGCCCGAGCGCAATAAGCGTCAGAGGTTTTCTCACGTTCGTATCTCCGTCAAAAGTGTTCCGGGTTTCCATTCTTGATGCAATCCGCGAAGGCTATCATCCTTTGAGGGCCGCCGCTCGTCCTTTTAAGGTTCATCAGGCCGGAGTTCGAAGTCGCCGTTGGTTTAAATTCCTCTTCCCAGTGTACCGGCGTGGTAATCAGCCGTCGTCCTTGTGTTTTCAGCGACCTACGTGATTCAACTCCGAAGGCTTATGCGAGATTAGCAAAATCTTAATGAAATCCTTATTTGATTCCGTGCCTTGGGAAAGTTAAAAAATACGTCACACGACACAAAGAAGTGTTGTTGACGATGAAGTCTTCGGGGTCTTGCCCCCGAAGACTTTTTTGCGTTTAGCGCAAATTTGGACACTGCCGTCCATGGCCGGCCGAAAAGGGCTACGCCATGGATTTTTTTTTGAAAGCTAGAGGACGAACCGGAGGATCGATGAAGAAATTGACGATCTCAGAAAAATTAAGTCGCTTGCGCGAACGGCTGCATGACCGTGAGTGGCGTCGTTATGGAATGCTGCTGCTTAGCGGAAAGCTTATGGGCATTGGTTTGTTGCTTGTCGCCATAATGTTCTTCAACCCGGGGCTCCTGGGTTTCCGAGCCCTCGCCGCTGACCCCACACTGACCGGCAACGACATTGTGAATCCCATAAATACAGTCTGGACTCTTGTTGCCGCATTTCTTGTTTTCGGCATGCAGGTCGGTTTCACGATGCTGGAGGCGGGATTCTGCCGATCGCGTGAGACTGTGAATGTGTTGATGGAATGCATCGTGGATACCTGTCTCTGCGGAATTCTGTTTTTTGCCTGGGGCTTCGCATTCATGTTCAGCCACGGGAATGGATTCATCGGCTATCACTGGTTCTTCCTGAAGGATGCGCCGGCCACGTACGAAGCGACGGGCGTCGCTTTCCTTGCTTTCTGGCTCTTCCAATTTGCATTTGCCGATACCTGTTCCACGATTACTTCCGGCTCCATGATCGGTCGCACGGGCTTTGTTGGTGATTTGATCTATAGCGTCGGCGTATCGGGTTTCATCTATCCGATCGTTGGTCACTGGGCATGGGGACCGGATGGCTTCCTTGCAACCATGGGCAGCGCAGGAAATTTTCTGCCGTCCGTCGGAATAGGATTCCATGATTTCGCCGGGTCGACGGTTGTTCATACGATTGGTGGCTTCATCGCAATCGCCGGAGCTATCGTTCTTGGACCCAGACTTGGGCGCCGGTTCAAACGTGATGGCGGCGGCCCGATGATGCCTCACGATCTAACGATCGCTGCCTGTGGAGGACTGCTCCTCTGGTTTGGTTGGTATGGATTCAATCCCGGTAGCACGTTGTCGGCGATGGACGCAGCGGGCATCGGACGAGTCGCAGCGAACACAACGCTGGCGGCTTGCGCGGCCGGTTTAACAGCCATGATCGCCGCATATGCAATGGCGAAGAAATGGGACATAAGCTTCACTGTAAATGGATTTCTCGCTGGACTGGTTGCGATTACGTGCCCCTGCTATTGGGTCAGCCCAACGGGCGCCATTCTTCTGGGAGGCATTGCGGGATTTGTCGTAGTTGCAGGCGTCGAACTCCTGGAATGGTTGCGCATCGATGACCCCATTGGCGCGTGGCCGGTGCACGGATTATGCGGGATTTGGGGGACTCTCTCCCTTGGCCTGTTCGCTTCCGGACAATACGGCGCAACTGGGCCGTTTGCCCCCGACAACTCAGCACCGCTTACCGGCCTGTTTTATGGGGGCGGCATGCAACTATTGATCGCACAGGCTATTGGAAGCGCGATCGTAACCGTTTCGACATTCTCCGTCGCCCTCGTCCTGATGTACGCTGTCAATGCAATGGGTGTGTTGCGAGTGTCGAGGGAAGGCGAAACCTACGGGTTGGATCTACACGAGCACGGTATCCCGGCTTATCCGGAGTATGTCGTTACGGCTGGAGCACAACCATCTGGTCTGATGCAGCACAGCGCGGCATTCGTACCTACGACGGAAAAAGCGACCGCGAAAATGCACTAATTTCCGGAACGCTTTGCAGGACGCACCTCGCGGTGCGGTGCGTCCTGCGAATCTATTTCTTACGTCCCGGCGTTTCTTCCCTCCACGATTCAGGAAAATACTCGGTCGCGAGGCGATATCCCACACCAGGTTCTGTACGCAGGTAACGAGGCCGCGCGGGATCCCCTTCCAGTTTTCTGCGAAGCTGAAACATGAACAATCTTAAGTAGTGAATCTGCTCGCCGTGGTTTGGTCCCCAGGTTTCATTCAACAATTGTTTATGCGTAACCACCTGGTCGGCGTGACGTATCAGAATCTCGAGGATCTTGTATTCGATCCGCGTAAGGTGCACTTCCGTATTAGCAACGAGCACGCGCCTCTTGCTTAGATTCACTTCAATATCTCCCGTGCGAAAAACGGATAAAGCAGGTTGTCCTTCAGCCTGCGTTGACCTTCGAAGCGATACACGCAACCGCGCAAGCAGTTCGCCGACCGCGAATGGTTTGTTAACAAAGTCGTCGGCTCCCGCATCGAGCGCCGTGATTTTGTCGCGTTCATTAGAGCGAACCGAGAGAACAACAATCGGAAGAGTGCGATTGGCTTGCCTAACTCGTCGAATCACTTCGATTCCGTCGGCATCAGGAAGACCAAGATCAAGCACGATTACGTCAGGCGATCCCTCCGTTGCAAAGAGTATTCCCTCCGAGGCCGTGGACGCTTCGCGCAAGCGGTAGTTTTCGGCGGTGAGGGTCGTTCGTAATAAGCGCCGGATTTGAAGGTCGTCCTCTATGACGAGGACCTCAGGCGACGCACTCACGTTAATGAGTCTCCGTCCGAGGCGATTCGGTTGGAATTCCAGTCGCAAGAATCGAGCTCATCGTGCAGGGAGCGATCACCGCGGGGATCAAGTAATCGGCCATGATGAGATCCTACCAAACAACCGTGTAGGGCCGAAACGGACACGGTTTCCCCAGACGGTTGGGTTATCCTTCCTTAGTGAAGCTGATTCAATGCATCATCCAACCTTACAAGCTGGACGTCGTCGTCGAGGCACTCCGCGCCGTTGCGCCAGGCCTCACAGTCTTCGAAGCGAAAGGGCACGGGCGTCAGAAAGGACATCCCATTCTTTATCGTGGCGTGGAATACGCCGCGACCCTCCTGCCCAAACTGATGATCGAGGTTGTCGCAAACGATAATCGGGTTGACGACATCGTACGAATAGTGGTTAATGCCGCGGGTGCTGGACAGATCGGAGACGGAAGAGTCTTTATTCTTCCCGTCGAAGAGAGTTACCACGTTCGGACCGGCTTCATGGAACTCGATTGAATCGCAAGCAGTCTCAAAATTAGGAAGTTCCCAATCCCTGAGTAGGATTCGAGAGCTTCAAAAACAAAGCACACAGACCTCTAGGTCTGTGTGCCGTTTCCGGTTTGCCCGGCATCGTTTCACGCGTTCTGCGAATGGATTTTTGCGCCTGCCGGAATGTCTCCGAAATTCTGAGCCAGAGCCATTTCGTCGTAGTCGTTCGCAAATACGTACGCACTCTCGCTGTGCTGGCTGAGATCCAGGCCTTGGCGTTCTTCCGCTTCGCTGACTCGTAAGCCCATGACCGCTTTCAACACGAGCAAAATCACTGCGCTCCCAGCGGCCACGAACAGGACCGTGACTCCGACTGCGATCAATTGCGTTGTAAGCAACGAAGGATTGCCATACAGCAATCCGTCGTTTCCAGCAGGATTGATTGCCTTCGTGGCAAAGATTCCTGTCATGATCGCGCCGAAGATGCCTCCTACACCGTGGACGCCGACGACGTCCAGAGAATCGTCATACCCGAACTTCGGTTTCAACAGGCAGGCGCTATAACAAATCACTCCCGCTCCAAATCCAATAACTATTGCCGCAAGCGGCGTCACGAAACCGGAGGCAGGGGTGATCGCGACCAGGCCCGCAACTGCTCCGGAGGCGGCTCCAAGCATGGTCGGTTTTCCCGTCTTGATCCATTCTGCAGTCATCCAGCCCAGCGCTGCCAAAGAGGCTGCGGTGTGCGTGGCCATGAACGCGCTGGATGCGAGCCCATTCGCGCCCAAAGCGGATCCCGCGTTGAACCCGAACCAACCCACCCAAAGCATGGCGGCCCCGATCACGGCAAACGGCAAGTTGTGGGGTGCCATTGGGACTTTGCCGAAGCCGACTCGCTTGCCCATAATGAGCACTGCCACTAACGCAGAAACACCGGCGCTGATGTGCACGACGGTACCTCCTGCGAAATCCAAAGCGCCCATATTGCGCAGAAAACCACCGACTCCCCATACCCAGTGCGCCAGAGGGTCATAGATCAACGTGGCCCACAGTAAGGAGAACACCAGGAAGGTCGAGAATTTCATGCGCTCTGCAAAAGCTCCCGTCATCAATGCCGGCGTAATGATGGCGAACATGAGCTGATAAAACATGAACGTCTGATGCGGGATCGTTGCGGCGTAGTCTGCATTTGGAGTTAACGCGACGCCGCTTAGTCCAGCCCACTGCAAACTACCAAGGAAAGACGTGCCATTTGCAAAAGCGAGACTGTAGCCGATCACGATCCATTGAACGGTAATGATTCCCACCATGATGAAGTTTTGCATCAGCATGCCGAGAACATTCTTGGAACGGACCAACCCACCGTAGAAAAGAAACAGACCCGGAATCGTCATAAAAAGGACGAGCGCTGCCGATGTCAGCATCCAGGCCGTGTCTCCCGTGTCTATTTTGGGCGCTGGCGTTTCAGCTTGGGCGAAAGCTGTTATCCCGGTACATAAAAACAGGAATAACAAAAGGACGATGTGTCTAGCTCGGTTCATAAATTTCCCCTTTGCGAATCGTTCGCCAAGAACAGGCTCGGCCCTAAGGCCTGATTGCGAGCCTTGAAATTTTCGAGTCGGACTTCATCGTCTTCGGCGGTACGACGCTGTACCGGATAGGACTGCGTTGAGTGGGCTAGAAGCTACCATCCCTGGAGGCGACCCGATATTGTCTTGAAGTATAAAAATCTATACGGTTGTATAGGGTATCTTCAGATCTGTAGCCATTCGAAGGAGAGATGCTAAAGACGTCGCTTGCATTTTTCGCATCAAGTGACCGCGGTGCACTTTTACCGTGATCTCGCTAGTGCCGATTTCCGCCGCTATTTCTTTATTGGATCGGCCAGCAACCACGAGCGGTAACAGTGCCCGCTCTCGTGAAGTGAGCGACTGAAACCGGCTACGCGATTCCGCGATCTCA
>Ga0114129_10000190_pt1 | contig 69084 bp, 78 predicted proteins | sample RhiMetdeltSRZDD1_FD_80071 | JGI IMG/M metagenome (GOLD analysis project Ga0114129, IMG submission 80071) | Populus rhizosphere microbial communities from Tennessee, USA - Rhizosphere MetaG P. deltoides SRZDD1 (version 2) (version 2) | ecosystem: Host-associated > Plants > Roots > Rhizosphere >...
CGGCGCGAGCCTGCGCTACCGCGTCGCGCTGCAGGAATCGCTCCCGAATCGCCAAGCACGCCAGGAAGCGCTCAACGCTGCATGGTCCATCCTAGGCCAGATGAGGACCGTCCTGCACTGCGCGCACATCGTCTACAACCGCAAGGCGCAAACCAAGAAGAATCTGGAGCGTTCGGTCAACTGCCTGAGGCTGGCGCGCCAGGCGATTCTTTCCCCCCGCCCGGCGGGGGCACTTCATCCCGCCATCGTGCCGGAAAGCAGGCGGTCGAACTCGCGGCGCAGCGAGTCGTAGCACTCGCACGCACCGGCCTCGAGCCCGGCGCGGTCGGAGATCTGGATGCGGCCGCGCTGGTAGCGGATGAGCCCCGAGCGCGCCAGCTGGCCCGCGGCCACGGTGACGCTCGGGCGGCGCACGCCGAGCATCTGGGCGAGAAACTCCTGCGTGAGATGGAATTCGCTCGCGCCGACGCGGTCGTGCGTCATGAGGAGCCAGCGGCACATGCGCTGCTGGACGCTGTGCACGTGATTGCATGCGGTGGTCTGCGCGACCTGATCGAACAGGGCCTGGGCGTAGCGGCGCACCATGTCGGCGAATTCAGGATGCTCGTCGAGCGAGCGCTTGAAGTTGTCGGCGCGCATCCTGAGCGCCTGGCCGGCCACCTGGCAGACCGCCTTGAGCGGCCCGCGATCGGCACCGAGGAGCAGCGGGATGCCCGCCACGCCTTCGTTGCCCACCGTGGCGACCTCGACCTTTTCTCCGCCCTTCAGACCGATGAGCAGCGACACGACGCCGGAGAGCGGAAACCACGCGTGCGTGATGGGCTCGTCCGGCTCGTACAGTATCTGCCTGATGGACAACGACATCTTTTCCATCCTGGGCAGCAGGCGGATTTGCAGGTCGCGGGACAGGGTCGAAAGGATCCGGTTCTGCCCCGGAATGACGAAGCTGCGAGACTGGTCCATACGGGCTTCCCTGACTCCTTTGTACGCCTTCGACCGGAAATGTTCCACCTCGGCGTAAGCTGGACGGGTGACGAGCTTCGACATCGTCGCCCTGGCGGCCTCCGCCGGCGGGCTGAACGCCTTGACCCAGGTGCTGCAGGCCCTGCCCGCCGATTTCGCCGCCGGCATCGTGGTGGTGCAGCACCTCGATCCGCGCCACCGCAGCCTGATGGCCGAGATCCTCGGGCGGCGGATTGCCCTCAAAGTCAAGGAGGCGGCGCAGGGCGACCGGGTGGCAGCGGGCACGGTGATGATTGCGCCGCCGAACAACCACCTCCTGGTCAACCAGGAGGGCTTGCTCACGCTGACGCAGACCGAGCTGGTGCATTTCCTGCGGCCCTCGGCAGACTTGCTGTTCGAATCGACCGCCGCGGCGTACCGCGAGCGTGCGATCGCCGTGGTACTTTCCGGCTCCGGTCACGACGGGGCGATGGGGGTCAAGGCGATCAAGAAGATGGGCGGCACGGTGATCGCGCAGGACCAGGAGAGCTCCGAGTTCGGCGGCATGCCCGCAGCCGCGCAGCAGACCGGCCTGGTCGACTTCGTGCTGCCGCTGAACGAGATCGCCCGCGCGCTGCAGATCCTCGTCAGCGCGAGCCCGCCGTGAGCGCCGCGGAGCAGGAGCGCTTCGAGGCCCTGCTGCGCTTTCTGCAGCAGCAGCGCGGCTTCGATTTCACCGGGTACAAGATCCCCAGCCTGACGCGGCGCATGCTGCGCAGGATGCAGACCGTGGGCGTGCACGGCTTCGAGGCCTACCGCGACTACCTCGAGGTGCATCCGAAGGAATTCGCCCTGCTGTTCAACACCATCCTCATCAACGTGACCAGCTTCTTCCGCGATCCGCAGGCGTGGGAGTTCCTCGAGAAGCAGGTGCTTCCGGAAATGCTGGGCTCGAAGGGCACGCACGCGCCGGTGCGGGTATGGTCGGCGGGCTGTGCCTCGGGACAGGAGGCCTACAGCATCGCGATGCTCCTCGCCGAGGCGCTCGGCGACGAAGCGTTCCGCGCGCGGGTCAAGGTCTACGGGACCGATGCCGACGAGGACGCGCTCACCCAGGCGCGCCGCGCCGCGTACGCGTCGAAGGACACTGAAGACGTGCCGCCGCGGCTGCGCGAGCGCTATTTCGACCAGGTGAACGGGCGCTACGTGTTCCGGCCGGACCTGCGCCGCTCGGTCATTTTCGGGCGCCACGACCTGGTGCAGGATGCGCCGATCTCGCGGCTGGATCTGCTCGTCTGCCGCAACACGCTGATGTACTTCAACGCCGAGACGCAGGCGAAGTTGATACCGCGCTTCCACTTCGCGCTGAACGGCCACGGCAACGGCACCGGCTACCTGTTTCTCGGGCGCGCCGAGATGCTGCTCACCCAGAGCAGCCTCTTTGCCCCGCTCGAGCTGAAGTGCCGCGTGTTTTCGAAAGTGCAGCCTCCCGGGATGCGCCAGCGCTCGCCGGCGCTCGCGCCCCCGGTTCCCAACGGCAACGGAGGCGAGATGAACCGCAACCAACGCCTGCGCGAGATGGCGCTCGAGGAGATGCCGCTCGCCCGGATCATCATCGATACCGAGGGTACGCTGGTGCAGGCCACGCAGAAGGCGCGGCTGCTCTTCACGCTCAATCCCAAGGACATCGGTCGCCCGCTCCAGGATCTGGAGATCTCCTACCGGCCGGCCGAGCTGCGTTCGCTGATCGAGCAGGCCTACGGCGAGCGCCGGCCGGTCATCCGGACGAGCGTCGAGCGCCGCTTCGGCGACGGCGCGTCCCAGTTCCTCGACATCACGGTGCAGCCGCTCTACGACGAGAGCCACTTGCCGCTCGGGGTGAGCGTCACGTTCCTCGACGTCACGCGCAACCACCAGCTCCTCGACGATCTGCAGCGCTCGCGCGAGGAGGTCCAGACCACCAACGAGGAGCTGCAGACGTCGAACGAGGAGCTCGAGACCACCAACGAGGAGCTGCAGTCGTCGAACGAGGAGCTCGAGACCACCAACGAGGAGCTGCAGTCCACCAACGAGGAGCTCGAGACCATGAACGAGGAGCTCCGGTCCGCCAACGAGGAGCTGCAGGCGGTCAACGAGCAGCTGCGCCAGCGCACCGACGAGCTGAACCACTCGAACTCGTTCCTCGAGTCGGTGCTCGCGAGCCTGCCGGGCGGCGCGGCCGTCATCGACCCCGACTGCAACGTACTGATGTGGAACCAGCGCGCCGAGGACCTGTGGGGCCTGCGCGCGGACGAAGTGCGCGGGCGCTCGCTCCTCGGCCTCGACATCGGCCTGCCGGTCAGCGAACTGCGGCCGCTCATCCGCGCCTGCCTCGCCGGCGACACCGATGCGCGCGACGCGACCGTCGACGCGACCAACCGGCGCGGCAAGCGCATCCGCTGCCGCGTGGTGTGCACGCCGCTCATCTCGCCCGAGCGCAAGCGCGAAGGCGTCATCCTGACGATGGACGAGGTGCCCTAGCGCGCGAGGTCAGCCTCGCGCCAGCCTGTCGCTCGCGCGCTCCAGCGCTTTGATCGTGCTGCGCATTTCCTCCAGGACGTGTCGCTGATCCAGAGCGGCTTCCTGGAGCTCGGCAGCCGCCTCGCGCAGCTTCTCGGCGGCTGCCCGCGCGGCTTCCGCCGCTGCGCGCAGGTCCTCGGCGGCGACCCGCGCCGACTCCGATTTCTCGCGCCGAGTCTCCTGGTGGCGGCGGTTGCGCTCCGCGGCCTCACGTTGCGTTTCGGCCTCCGCGCGCTTCGCCTCGGCGTCGGTCCTTGGGTGCTCACCGGTTTCCATTTGCCCAGCCTACGCCGTCCTGGGCGAAGACGGAACCCTTATGGGACGGGATGGACCAGGATCTCGGTGCGCAGCACGCTGCTTCCGGTCAGGCGCGCCCGCCATGCGATGGTCGGCGCGGGCTCGCGGCAGTCGAAGGTGCGCGAGACCCAGCCCGACATCGGCGCCAGGCTGCCGCGATAGACCTCCACCTTCGCCCCGGGCGCCTGAGGCAGGGTGAGCCTCAGCGCGACCTCGCCGCGGCGCACGACGAAGCCTTCGGCCGCGGGGATCACGCGGCTCTCCTCGTGGCAGTGGAAGAAAAGCTCCACCTCGTGGTCCTCGGCCATTTCCAGCGCGTCCTCGATGACGATGCGGCGCGCGGCCTTGTCGAGCTCGATCCGGCGCCGGTGCTTGACCGGATCGGCCAGCCGCGTATAGCCGTCCTGCCAGCCCTCGAAGCAGTCCTTCTCCGCCGACGAGAGCCACGCGCTGCATCCGGCATTGGCCTTTTTCAGCCACAGGAAGTTGCCGCCCTGCACCGACTGGTCGAGGCCGTCGATGCGCACCGTGTTGTGCGCCGAGGTGCCGCGGAAGTATTGCCGCCACGCGCCCCGCGTGTGGTAGGCGTAGGTGCCCGGGTCGATCAGCAATTCCCTGCCCGCCGCCGAGAGCGTGAACGAAAGCGCGTCGGCGTGCCCGTGCGCCGCGATCGAGCGGTAGCCGAGCGGGCCGGCGTCGGCCACCAGCCGGATCTCGGCCGGCGTGTCGAGATCGCAGCCGAGCACGTAGCAGCCGCCGTGCGGGAAGGCCCGGCGCAACGGCAGGCGCGTCTTCTTCGTGTCGAGCCGCCCGTATTCCTCGTCCGCGCGCGGACCGATGAGCGCGCGCGTCTTGTCGTCGAGCGCACCGGCCTTCTGCTTGAAGTCGCCGCGCCCGAACAGGATGGCTCCGGTCGCGAGGAGCGACTTGTAGGGACAGAAGCCCTCGCCCTGCGCCAGCCGCGCCATGCGGCCGTCGTCGGCATCGCCGAACTGCGGCACGTTGCCGCCCGCGTCCATGATCGAGGCGAGGTAGTCGAGCATCGACTCGATGCGCGCCTCGTACTCGGCCGAGAAGCGCAGGCCGTTCGCGCGGCCGGCGAGCAGGCAGAAGACGAGGAAATCGAGCACGAAGTGCTGGTACCAGACGGCCTGCTCGCGGTTCACGCCGTCGGGCGCGTTCTGCGCCAGCGCCTCGCGCTCGAGCACGCGCTTTCCGGTGTCAACCCAGAGCGATGCCCGCTTCCAGTGCGGCCACGTGACGCCCGCGACGAACAGGCCCGCCGCTTCGCCGATCAGGTGGTTGTTGGCCGAGGAGTGCAGCGAGAACCAGCCGCGGACGAACTCGGCGTGCTCGAACACCGAGCGTAGCCAGCGCAGCCGCAGCGCGGCATAGCGCGGCGACTCGAACTGCCTGCAGCGCGCGCCGCCGATGAGCTGCCAGGTGATCGACCAGTTGACCAGGCGGATCGCGGCCTCGAGGGCGCTCGCCCAGTTCGGTCCCAGGCCGCTCGGGCAGGCGACGAACCAGCTGTCGAGCTGCTCGGCGAGCTCCTCGAAGTATTTCGCCGCCCCGCTCATCGCGTAGGCCTGCGCCAGCGTCACGAGCTGCAGGTGCCGGTTCGGCTCCCACAGGTACTTGATGTCGCCGACGACGTCGGCATCGCGGTAATCGAGCGTCTTGCCGTAGGCGAGCGGCGCCTGGATGCCGCTCTTCGGATCGCGGTTCCAGCGCGGCGGCTGCCCGAGGTCCACGCCGGGCAGCGCGAAGATGTCGAGCGCGCCCTCGCGGATGCGGTCGGCCGCCGCCAAGTAGCACGCCGTGCGCGCATTGGCGGGAATCGAAACCCAGGGATGGAAGCCCTGCCCGAGCTGCGGTTCCGGCGCACGCGCCGCGCGCCACGCGCCCAGGCGCTCGGCCCGGACCTGCAGCGCGCGCGCCGCGCGAAACGCCATCTCGCCCGGCGTCATGCAACGCAGGCGGTTGAGGAGCCAGCGCGGTTTCTGCTTCAGGCGTTCCGGTAGGTCCGGTGCCAGATTTCGAGGTTCAGAAGCATCCATAGAAGTTTTTCGTGGTTCTGCCTTCCCTTGAGGTGCTCTTCGAGCATCCGGTCGAGCGCGCCGCCGTTGTAGTAGGGCCGCGTGAGTGAAGCCTGGCTGGCGAGGTGATCGAGCAGGAAGCCGCGCATCTCGCCGCGGAACCATTCGTTCACCGGCACCCGGAAGCCGACCTTCGGCCGCTTGCGGATGCGCTTGGGGATGAGCTCCCTGCCCGCCTGCCGCAGGACCCATTTCGTGGCGAGGCCCCTCACCCGCATCTCGTCGGGCAGCGTGGAGACGTATTCGGCGAGCCGGTGGTCGAGGAACGGCACCCGCGCCTCGATCGAGGCGGCCATGGTCATGCGGTCGCCGCGCTCGAGCAGGTTGTCCGGAAGCCAGCTCGCCTGGTCGAAGTACAGCATGCGGCGCAGGGCGCTCGCGCCCGGCGCCGCATCGAACGGCGGCATCGAGTCGAGCACGCTCGCCCCGTTGAGCGCGGGGGCGGCGAGCCGGTCGCAGTCGGCGCGTCCGAGGGCGCCGAACCAGCGCACGTAGCGCTCGCGCCAGTCGTCGATTCCGGCGGTGTCGACCACCGTCTTGACGCGGCGAAAACCGTAGGGCAGCGCGTGCACGAGCGGCGCGACCAGCCCGCGGCGCACGAAGCCCGGCAGGGCGCGGTAGCCCCAGGCATAGCGCTCCATCACGTGCTTCGGATAGCCGCCGAGCAGCTCGTCGCTGCCCTCGCCCGTGAGCACCATCTTCACGCTGCGCGCCGCCTCGCACGCGAGCATGTAGATGGGAATGTCGGAGGGCTCGGCCACCGGCGCGTCGCGATACGCGACCAGCATGTCGAGCTTGCCCATCACGTCGTGCTGCGACACCACCAGCTCGTGGTGCTCGGTGCCGAACTGTTTCGCCACCTCGGCCGCGTACGGCAGCTCGCTGTAGCGCTGCTCGGCGAAGCCGACCGAGAAGGTCTTGACCTTGGGATGGTGCCGGCTCATCAGCGCCACCACGGTGCTCGAGTCGAGGCCGCCGGAAAGGAACGCGCCGAAGGGCACGTCGCTCACCATCTGCAGCTTGACCGCAGCTTCGAGCTCGGCGAGGAAGCGCGGCACCGCCTCCGCCGCCTTCGTTTCCTTCTGCGTGATCGGTTCGCGGTCCGGCGGCGCCCAGTAGCGCACTTCCCGCCGGCGGCCGAACTGCCAGAACGCATAAGTCGCGGGCGCCAGCTTGCGGATGCCGCTGAAGAGCGTGCGCGGTCCGGGCACGTAGCGGTACGCCAGGTAGTCGCGCACCGCCTGCAGGTCCACCTCGGGCCGGATGCCCGGCATCCTGAGCAGCGCCTTGACCTCGGAGGCGAAGAATACCGAGCCGCCGCTCTCGCAAAGATAGAGCGGCTTCTCGCCGAAGCGGTCGCGCGCGAGCAGCAGCCGTTCCTTGCGCGAGTCCCACACCGCGAAGGCGAACTGGCCGCGCAGGTGATGCACCACCTCGAGCTCCCAGTGCTGGTAGGCGCGCAGCAGCACCTCGGTGTCGGAATCGAGCGCGAAGCGGTAGCCGCGCTGCGCGAGCTCGGTACGCAGCTCGCGGAAGTTGTAGATCTCGCCGTTGAACGTGAGCGCGACGCCCGCGGCCTCGTCGCACATGGGCTGGCGCGCGCCGTTCGGGTCGATGATGGCGAGGCGGCGGTGGCCGAGCACGACGCGGTGCTGCGAGCTCTGGAACGCGCACGCGCCGGCGCCGTCGGGCCCGCGATGCGCCAGGGCCTCGAGCACCGAGGCCATGGCGCCGTCGTCGGGCGCGTGCTGTGGCAGGGCCATCCAGCCGGCAATTCCGCACATGGGGATGACAGGATGAGGCAGCTTGATTGAGCGGCTTGCAGGGGCCGCGGCGCGCCCCTGTGGTCCGAACGAGCTAGCGGCGGCGGCGCCGCCACGGCGCAGGTTTCGCCGCGGCCCGCTATGCTCGCCGGCATGTGCGGCTTCGTGTTCGCCTATTCGCAGGACGGCGGCGCTCTGCCCGATCACTCCGTGCTCGACCGGATGGACAGCGCCATCCGGCACCGGGGGCCGGACGCTCACGGGGAGCAGCAGACGCCGCGCGCGGCGCTGCGGCACCGCCGGCTCGCGATCATCGATCTCACCGGCGGGCGCCAGCCCATGTCGAGCGCCGACGGCCAGGTGGCCATCGTTTTCAACGGCGAGATCTACAACTTCCGCGAGGTCCAGGCCGAGCTCGTGGCCGCGGGTCACCCGCTCGACACGAATTCCGACACCGAGGTGCTGTTGCGCGCGTACCTCGTGTGGGGCGAAGCCTGCGTCGGGCGGCTCAACGGCATGTTCGCATTCGCGATCTACGACGGCCGGACCGGGTCGGTGTTCGCCGCGCGCGATCGCTTCGGCGAGAAGCCGCTCTACATTCTCGAACGCGACGGCATCCTGTTCCTCGCCTCGGAGCTGAAGGCGCTCGTGGACAGCGGGCTGGTGGAGAAGCAGCTCGACCCGCTCGCGCTCTACAACTACTTCACGAGCGGCTACGTCATGGGGCCGCGCAGCATCTTTCGCAGCGTGCGCCGCCTGCAGCCGGGCCATTGGCTCAAGGCCACGGGCACGCAGCTCGTGGAGCGGCGCTACTGGGCGCCGCCGACGCCGAGCGAAGAGCGCGCCGACGAAGGCGCGATCATCCAGGAGCTGACCGGGATCCTGGCCGATTCGGTGCGCCTGCGGCTCGTATCCGACGTGCCGGTCGGCTTCTTCCTCTCGGGCGGCGTCGATTCCTCGGCCGTGGTGGCGCTCGCCAGCGAGGTGAGCGGCGCCCGCCTGGAGACCTTCTCGGTCGGCTTCGACGAGCCGCGCTACGACGAGCGCGAGCATGCGCGCTACGTGGCGCGCCGCTTCGGCACGCGCCACCACGAGTTCGTGCTCGAGCCCGGCGGCATCGAGGTCATCGAAGAGATCGCGTGGCACGCCGACGAGCCGTTCGCCGATTCCTCGGCGCTGCCGACCTGGTACCTCTCGCAGCTCACGCGCAGGCACGTGACGGTGAGCCTTTCGGGCGACGGCGGCGACGAGATGTTCGCCGGCTACGACTCCTACCGCGGCCACGTGCTGAGCGAGCGGCTGCGCAAGCTGCCCGGCTGGCTGCGGCGCGCCGCGGCGAGCGCGCTGCGCTCGGTGCCGGCATCCGACACCGGCAGGCGGACCGCCTGCCTTCGCCTCGCCCGCAATATCGAGGACGCGGGCCTTGCGGCCGGCGAGCGGTTCGCGGCCAAGCAGCAGGTGGCTTTCCGTCGCGCCCACTTGGCCGCGATCTCGCCCTATCTCGCCTCGCAGGCGACCCCCGAGAGCGACCGCGGGCTGTTCTCGCCGCTGTTCGATCCGGCCCTGTCCGCGCTCGGGGCCATGACGCTCTGGCAGCAGACCGTGAGCCTCGCCGACGACATGCTGGTCAAGGTCGACCGGATGAGCATGGCACACAGCCTCGAAGTGCGCGCGCCGTTTCTGGACCATCGCCTCGCCGAGCTGATGAATCGGGTGCAGTTCGGCACCAAGCTGCCCGGCGGCCGGCAGAAGTACTTGCTGCGCAAGGCGATGGAGCGCTACCTGCCGGCGAGCTTCCTGTGGCGCAGGAAGCAGGGCTTCTCAGTTCCGCTGAGCCACTGGTTCAAGGACAGCCTCGGCGACTACATCCGCCAGAAGCTGCTGGCGCCCGGGGCCATGGTCGGACAGCTCTTCGAGCGCGCCGCGCTCGAGCGCATCGTCGGGGAGCACGCCCGCATGACCCGCGACTGGAGCCAGGCGCTCTGGGCGCTGCTCATGTTCGAGACCTGGTGCCGCCGCTACCGCGTCGGGCGCGACGCGCTGCGGGCCTAGCTCGCGGGCGGCCTAAGCGCCTGGACGAACATGCTGGAGCAGGTCAGGTCGTCTTCCGCCATGTCTCCGCCGAAGCCGGTACGGATCTGATCCGGCCTGCGGGCGCGCTTGTCCAGTTCGATGCGGAACCCCGCGGCCTCCAGCATGCGGGCCTGGGCCGACGCGGGATGCCGGTTGATGAGGTAGGGCCGACCGCCGACGATGATTCGCCAAAGCCATTCCGGATATTGCCAGTGCCCATTCCAGGCCTTGGTAATCCCGTGCGATGTGAAATCGATCTGGTGCGACATCCAGCCGCCGGGGCGCAGCCAGGCGAAGCAGCAGCGGAAAGTGGCGGGAACGTCGCTGACGTGCTCGAGCACGGAGTGGGAGCAGATCAGGTCCACGCTGGATGCCTCCAGCGCGCGCTCGGATGTCCATGGCGCGATGTACTTGACGACGATGTCGCCGCCCTGCTCGGGACGCGCGATGGCATTCCGGATCGCCGCGATGCGGCGAGGCGCCAAGGATTTCTCCAGAGCGCGGTCCGTCAGGATGTGGCCAGGAAACAGCCTGGAATCGAGATAGCCGTCGAAGTCCGGCCACCCCCTGGTCGGCCGCGGTGCACGCTGGGCGAAGCGCTCGACCAGCTCGTCGAGCATCCGCAGGTTCTTTTCGGGGCTGCTGTAGGTCACGGCGTCCAGGGCATAGAAGCGCGATGCTCCCGACAACAGCGCCGCGAGTCCGACTCCGAGCGAGTCGCCTGGACCCAATTCGGCGACGGACGCTGGCATCTCGCGCATCCCGCTTTGCCAGAGAAATGTCAGATGCTTCAGCCAGACGCCGTAGCAGTAGTCGGCTGAATCGGTACTGCCGCCGCCGCCGGGGCGAGCGAGCAGGCGATGCAGGCCCGGGACCATCGTCGCCACGCCTTTGAGCACCGGCTTCAACTCGGGCAGCGGTCTCGCTTGACTTGAAGGCAGCGAAGCGCTCATCGACGGCGCTCAGCCCGCGCTCTTGATGCCGACGTGGCGCAGCGGCGCCTGGCCGGCGTCGAGCGTGCAAAGACCGACCGCGGCATAGACCTTCTCCAGCCGCGGCACTGCGCGTTCAGGCGCGCAGCGCAGCCGTACCGCCTCGCGCGCCGCGAGCCCGATTCGCGCGGCGAGCTCGTTGTCGAGGAGCAGCTTGCGCAGCAGCCGCTGCAGCGTCGCAGTGTCGCCGGGTGCGACGAAAAAGCCGCTGACGCCGTCGGCCATGACTTCGGGCACGCCGCCCACCGGCGTGGCGATCGCCGGCATGCCGGCGGCCATGGCTTCGAGCAGGCTCATCGGCATGGCTTCGTCGTACGAAGGCAGCGCGAACACCGCCGCGTTCTCGAACAGCGCGCGCTTGCCCGACGGACCGACCCAGCCGGTAAACGTCACCGCGTCCGCCATGCCCAGCCGCTCGGCATGGCGTCGAACCGCGCCGCGGTCGCCTTCGCCAGCGCAGAGCAGCCGTACGTCAGGAACTGCCGGCCGCAACGCCGAGAGCGCCTCGAGCAGGTCGAACACCCCCTTCGCCGCCTCGAGCCGGCCCAGGAACAGCACCACGCTCGCGCGCTGGGCTTCCGGCAACGCGGCCACCGGCGCCACGGGATTGGGCACTACCGCGACCTGGGCGCGGGGGGTTACTCCGCGCAGCCAGGTGCGCTGCGACTCGCAGGCCACGACGACGCACGCCGCCTTCTCCAGAACCAACCGGATCAGCGCGCGCAGAAGGCCGTGACCCTCGTCGTGGAGCCGCTGCAGCCCGTTGCCGTGCAGCTGCAGGATCACCGGCCAGCGCGCCGCGAACGCGAGCGCGATGAAAAGGGCATCGCGCCACAAGCCTCGATCGGGCGCGGTGTGCAAGTGCACCGCCACCGCGCGCTCGCGCAGGACCAGCCCGGCGAACCAGCGCAGCGCGCCGAGCAGGAGCTTGGCATTGCCGCGCGCGCCGGGGTCGCCATGCGTGGCCAGGTAGTCGATCGGCCAGCGCTTGAACAGACCCTGCGCGCGGTACGCCTCGACCACGGCGGCGATGCTGCCGCGCGTCTCGGGCGCTGCCCCCACCATGACCAGCCTCGGATTCACAGCCGCCATACGCGCACTCCTTCCCGGCGGAACGCCGCCGCGTCGCAAACCGATTTCACGTCGATGAGGCAGCCCTGGCGCACGATTTTCTGCATGCAGGCGGCCGCGGACAGCTCGACGAACGGCCGGTGGCCGACGGCGAGCACCAGCGCGTCGGCCACCGGGAGCGCCTCCCAGCTGCACAGGCGCACGCCGTACTCCATCAGCGCGTCCTCCGCGCTCGCCAGCGGGTCGTGCACGAAGGTCTGGACCCCGAACTCGTGCAGCTCGCGGATGATGTCGATCACCTTCGAGTTGCGGATGTCGGGCACATTTTCCTTGAACGTCAGGCCGAGGATGTTGACCCGCGCGCCCCGGATGCTGCGCCCGGCGTGAATCATCTCCTGCACGGTCTTGCGCGCGATGTGGCTGCCCATCGCGTCGTTGATGCGCCTGCCGGCGAGGATCACCTCGGGGTGGTAGCCGAGGAGCTCGGCCTTGTAGGTGAGGTAGTACGGGTCGACGCCGATGCAGTGCCCGCCGACCAGTCCGGGCCGGAACGGCAGGAAGTTCCACTTGGTCTGGGCCGCCTGCAGCACTTCGGCGGTATCCATGCCGAGCTTCTCGAAGATGATCGCGAGCTCGTTGACGAACGCGATGTTGAGGTCGCGCTGCGTGTTCTCGATCACTTTCGCCGCCTCGGCCACCTTGATCGATGAAGCCCGGAACACCCCGGCCTTCACCACCGAGGCGTAGAGCCCGGCGACTTTCTCCAGCGTGTCCGCGTCGTCTCCCGACACCACCTTCAGGATGCGGCTGAAGGTGTGCTCGCGGTCCCCCGGATTGATGCGCTCGGGCGAATAGCCGACGTGGAAGTCCTGGCGCCAGCGCATTCCGGAGTGCTTCTCCAGGATCGGCACGCACACTTCCTCGGTGCAGCCGGGATAGACCGTGGACTCATACACCACGATCGCGCCGGGCTTCATGTGGCGGCCGACCGTCTCGCTCGCCGCCTCGAGCGGCGCCAGGTCGGGCTGGCGCGCCGCGTTGATCGGCGTCGGCACCGCGACGATGATGAAATCGGCCTGGGCGAGCTCGGCGGGATCGGCGGTGGCGTGCAGCTGGCCCGCCGCCATCAGCTCGGTGGTCGACACTTCGCCGGTGGCGTCCACGTGGCGCCTCAGGCTCTCGATGCGCTTGCGCGACAGGTCGAAGCCGATGGTGCGCCGTTCCTTGCCGAACGCGGTGGCGACCGGCAGGCCGACGTAGCCCAGGCCCACGACCGCGACCGTCGGCAGGGACGTATTGGCTGCTTGCCGGGGGCCCGGTACGGGGGTCGACTGGGGAGGGAACTCCAGGATTTCAGACATGGGCGACGCTCGCCTGCTGCTCGGAGGCGAGATCCTTGATGTACCAGTCGATCGTCTGTGCAAGACCCGAGCGCAGGTCGAAAACCGGCCGATAGCCGAGCAGCCGCGCCGCCTTGCCGGTGTCGGCGCGCGACAAAAGCATGTCGCCGCGGCGCGGCGCGCGGTGAACCGCGCGCGCGTTGCGCAGGTGCGGCAGCCGCTCCGCGAGCTGCTCACGCATGATCGCGAACAGCTCGTTCAGCGTGGTCTGCTCGCCCACCGCGACGTTGTAGGCCTGGCCGAGGGCCTGCGGATCCTCGGCCGTGGCGGCGAGCAGGTTCGCCTGCACCACGTTGTCGACGTGACAGTAGTCGCGCGCCGCAGAGCCGTCGCCGTTCACATAGGCCGTCTCGCCGCGCAGCAGCGCGCCGAGCCAGGCCGGAATCACCGAGGCATAGGGGCCGTCGGGATCCTGCCGCGGCCCGAAGACGTTGAAGTAGCGCAGGCCCACGCTCTTGAAGCCGTAGCAGGCCGCAAACACGTCGGCGTAGAGCTCGTTCATGCGCTTGGACAGGCCGTAGGGCGACATCGCACGCCCGAGCTCGGATTCGACCTTCGGCAGCCCCGGATGGTCGCCGTAGACGGCGCTCGAGCTGGCGTACACCAGGCGCTCGGCGCCGGCGTCGCGCGCGGCAAGCAGGATGTTCAGAAACCCGTTGACGTTGCTGTCGTGCGTGCGCAGCGGCTTGTCGATCGAGCGCGGCACGCTGCCCAGGCCCGCCTGGTGCAGCACCACGTCGACCGAGGCGCAAGCCGCGTTGCAGGTGTCCAGGGCGCGGATGTCGCCCTCGACGAAGCGCAGCTTCGCCCAGCGCGCCTCGCCGACGCCGCGCCGCACGTGCTCGAGGTTCGCGCGCTTGCCGGTGGAGAAATTGTCCAGGCCTACCACCGCCTGGTCGAGCCTGAGCAGATGCTCGACCAGATGGGAGCCGATGAAGCCGGCCGCCCCGGTCACCAGCCATCGCCGCGGCTCTCCCTGGATGCGGCTGCGCACTTCGTCATAGGTGTTCACGTTGGATTCCTCTTGGTTGCCAATTGCAGAAGTCCGGGCAGGTGCGACGGCGCATGCACCAGCGCAATGACCGCGGCGCCCACGGCGACGCGCGTCAGAGGGCCGTGCGCGGCCAGCATCCATTCGGCGATCGACCAGGCCGCGGCGCCGGACAGGGCGGCGACGGCGAGCTGCCTGGCGAGGGTGCGCCAGTCCTGCACGTGCCGCAGCGCGATGCCGGTCAGCTTCGCCAGGCGGCGCAGGATCAGCAGGCGATCGAGGTAGATCGCGAGCACGCTGCCGGCGGCCGCCCCGGGCAGGCCGAAGAAGTGCGCCCCGGTCCAGCTCACGGCGACCGAGACGGCGAGGGTGACGGCGGTCACGCCCAGCGCGTAGGTCCCCTGCCGCAGCAGCATGACCAGGCTTCCCATCTCGACGACGTTCGCAGCCATGCCGAGGATGTAGACCCGCATGACCGGCGCGGCCTCCGAATACGAGGCGGTGTAGACCATCGTGACCAGCTCCGGGGCGAACACGAACGCCAGCGCGAGCGCCGGATACAGGAGCTTCGCGACCATCACGTTGCCCCGGCTGTTCATCTCGAGCATGCCGCGCACGTTGCCCGCGGCCTGCAGGCGGCTCATGCTCGGCAGGAACGACTCCATCACCGACTGGCGCAGGATGTGCATGAGCTGCCCGACCACCGCGGCGATGGAGAAGGCGGCGAAGCTGGTGAGCGAGAACAGGGTCGCGGCGACCCACTGGTCGGCGTTGCCGCGCAGGCCGTAGAACGCGCTGTTCAGGCCGAGCGGCGCCGAGTGGCGGAACTGCTCGGAGAATACCGCCCATTCGAACCACGGCCGCCCGAGTCCGTGCCGGCGCGCCACATAGTAGGCGAGAAGACCCGCCTTGGTGAGCGCCACGGCCATCAGGAGCCACAGCATGATCTGGAAGTCGCCGCTGAACCACGCGCCCGCGGCCATCAGCGCCACGCGCAGCGCCGACACGCCGACCGTGGCATAGGCCTGCCAGGCGACGCGCTCGTCCACGGTCGGCAGGCGGTCGAGCAGCGAGGCGAGCACCCACAGGGCCACGAACGCCGGCACCATCAGGCCATGCGCGCCGAGCGGCCGCATCGGCGCCGGCAGCAGCGGGTTGCCCGGGCTCACGAAAAAGCCGCAGGCGATCCCCGAGAGCGCCAGGAAGATCAGCGTCTGGTGCACGTACAGGCGCTTGCGCTGCGGCTCCGAGCGCGGCACGAAGTAGTACAGCGTGCCGCACATGTTGAGCGTGGCGAAGCTCATGATCGTGCCGACCGCCAGCCACAGCAGGCGGTATTCGCCGAAGGTGGCGGTGTCGAGGCAGCGCACCAGCACCAGCGGCAGCAGGAACTGCATCGCATGGTCGAACGCCTTCACCGCGCCGATCGAGAGCGCGCGGCGCTTGAGGCGCGCGAACGAGACGCTGCCCGGGGCCAGGCTCATGCGGCGAGCCCTTCGAACAGGCGGCCGTAGCGCGCGAGCGTCTCGCTTCCGGAGTGGTTGCGCTCGAAGTGCTCGCGGCAGCGCTCGGAGGCGTCCGCCCAGCGTTGCGGATTGCCGAGCAGGGTTTCGATTTCGCGTGCGCCGGCCTCGACGTCGCCGAAGCGGCGGTGAGCGCTCGTGCCGGCGTCCACGGTGCCGAGTGTCGGTACGCCGCGCGCCCAGGCCTGGAGGAACGTGTTCGGCAGCCCTTCGAACTCCGAGGTATTGACGTGCAGGCGCGCGGCATCGAAGCGCGGCTCGACCTCGGGCAGCGGCAGGAAGCCGGTGAACTCGACGTTGGGGAGCGTCGCGGCCTCGGCGCGCGTGCGCTCGAAGAGCGCCGCATCGCCGCCCCGCGGTCCGCCGACCATGACGAAGCGCCGCTGCGGCAGGCGCCGCGCCAGCTCGAGCAGGAGCTGCGGCCGCTTGCCCGCGCGGATGACGCCGACCCAGAGCACGGTGTCCCTGCGCGGCGGGTTGCCCTCGCGGCGCTCGGGAAGCTGGTAGCAGCTCGGAATCACCACCGCGTCGCGCCCGTAGGTCGCGCGGCAGGTCGAGCGCTGGACCTCGTTCTGCGCCACGATCCGGTCGGCGAGCGCGACACCCCGCCGGTACAGCCAGCGGTCTCGCGCGTATTGGATTTGCTCGCCTTCACCCGGGACGAAGTCCATGTCCGAGGCGCCGGCGTAGATCGAGCGCCGGCCGTGCCAGCGGCAGAACTCCGCCACCACGCCGGCGAGCATGCCGGCCGCCCGGGTGTAGTAGATGTCGGCGTCGACTTCGAGCAGTGCGCGCCACATCGCGGTCAGCCGCGGATGCAGGAAGCGCAGCACCGGCACGCCCTGGTCCGGGCGGTAAGCCTTGTGCACCGTGATCCCATCGACGAGCGCGCGGTTGGGCTGGCCGTAATCCAGGCAGATCATCGACACGCGGTAGCCGTTCGCGGCGAGCAGGCGCGCGAGGATGCTTTGCTGCACCTCGGCTCCGCCGACTTCGCCGATGTGCGGGTCGGCCGAGAGCACCGGCCAGGCCTGCGGCGCGACGAAGCAGATGTGCATCTACTTCGCCGGCCTCCGCGCGAGCATGCCGTACATGAGCCCGATCGCGACCCAGAGATACGCCGCCTCGGGGTCGGGCCTGAAACTGCCGCCGACCAGGCAGGTCACGAGGAACGCGCACAGGCAGGCCGTCGCGCCCTGGAAGAATGCCCGCATCTCCGGGCTGAGCGTGGGGTCCTTGCTCACCGTGCGGAAGCCCTTCCACACGTGGGCGAAGTAGGCGGCGAACAGCGCAGCGCCCACGAACCCCATGTCGAGCAGGGTCTCGAGGTACGCGCTGTGCGGGTGACCCACGGGCAGCATGGCGCCGTTCTGCATCGGGAACGACCAAAGCACCGAGTTCAGTCCGCTGCCCCACAGGGGGCTCTTCCAGATCTCCGGCAGGAGCGGCAGCCAGATGCCGTCGATCCGGCCGGCGCTCACCGCGTTGGCGCCTTCGCCGAAGCCGATCGTCACGCGGGTCCAGACCGCCGCCCCGCCGATGACCGCGATGAACGCCAGCCCGAGCAGGGCGAGAGAGACGCTCCTGACGTTGAATTTCCACACCAGGAACACGACCCCGAGCAGTCCGGCGGCGCCGATGGCGGCGCGCGAGAAAGTCAGCAGCAGCGCCGTCGCCACCACCCCCATGGTGAGCATCAGGAACAGCTTCATGCGCGGCTGCCTGCAATCCGCCCAGACGAAGAGCAGCAGCGCCAGGACCGACAGGTGCATCCGCCCGAGCGTGTTGGCGTGCATGCCGATCGGAGCGTAGAAGTTGCGCGCGTCGGGCGAGGCCATGTCGGCCAGCGGCATGCCCATCAGCAGGCTGAAGCCGAGCTGGATCAGCGCGATGATCCACGCCGACACCGCGATCGCCACGATGAACCCCTCGGGCTTTTTCGAGCGCGCGGCGGCGGCGCCGATCATCAGCGCGATCGCCACGATCACGATCCCCTTCAGCAGCGCGACGATGAAATATTGCCGTTCGGTGGTGAACTGAACGATGGTGGTACCGGCGTCGGTGACCAGGGCCGGAATCTGATGCAGGTGCGGCGCGCCGATCATGGCGGCTACGCACATCGGCAACACATAGAGCCACACCACCTGCCAGCGCACGGCGGGTCCGGCCGGGTGCGCGCGGCCGGAGATCACATACGAGCCGACGGTCGCGGCGACCAGCAGGTTGAGGGGGTTGAGGCCCGGTACCTGCATCAGGGTGCGCGGAAACAGATCGCTGGGCGACATCGGCAGCATCAGCAGGAGCAGCACCGCGCCCATGCGGAAGTCGAGCAGCACCGCGACGCAGCCGACCAGCGCGAGCGCCACGTACAGCCCGGCGATCTCGCCCACGGCGAGCGCGTAGCCCGAGCCGACGGCGAGCGCCACCATGCCGAGCGCCGCCGGCACCCAGCCGCTGCTCGCGTACTCGTGACGCAGGGTCGTCGCGGCCATCGCAGCGGCTCAGTAGGCGTTCATCAGGGTGCCGACCACGCGCGCGCTGGCGTCGGTCAGCTCGCGCACGGCGCGCTCGGTGTCGGCGAAGCGCGTCTGGTGCTGGCGGGTGACCAGGAGCGCATCGGCCGCGCGGAACGCCACGCACTGCGCATCGGCGTACAGGCCGAGCGGCGGCGTGTCGATGATGATGATGTCGTACTCGCACTGGGCCTTCGCGAGCAGCGCGGCGAAGCTCGCGCGCGACAGGAGCTCGAGCGGGTTGGGCGGCACCGGCCCCGCCGGCAGCACCGAGAGGCCGGTCAGGCCGGTCACCGGCAGCGCGGTCGAGAGCTCGGCGCGTCCCGACAGCGCCGAGGACAGGCCGAAGCGGTCGGGGACGTTGAAGATGGCCTGCTGGCGCGGGGCGCGGAAGTCGGCGTCGATGAGCATCGTCCTTTGCCCGAGCTGCGAGTACACCACCGCGAGGTTGGCCGCGATGAAGCTGCGGCCCTCGCGCGGGCTCGCGCTCGTGATGGCGAGCGTGCGCCGGCCGGCCTCGGGGTTGAACCAGCGCATGAGGAGCTGGGTGCGGATCACGCGCAGCTCCTCGACCGTCGGGTGGAACGGGTCCCAGGCGGCGATCAGCTCCTTGCTCACGCCGTCGGGGCCGCTCACCAGATAGGGAAACTCGTACTGCTTGGCGAGCGCCTCGCGCAGCTCCGCGTCGGTGATCAGGTTCAGCTCGATCGCGGCCTCGCCGAAGCGCCAGCCGAGCTCGCGCTGGCGCGCGAGCACCTGCTCGGCGTCCGAGGCGGTGAGCTTGCCCTCGTCCATCAGGATGGCGCCGATCTGGCGCCCGGTGGCCGCGGGGCTGCGTGCGCCGTCCAGCGGAACAACGTTCTCGTTCGATTTGAGTAGCATGGGTCGGGCCTCAGAAGGGATGGGGAAGGGCGCGGGCTGCGGGGCGCGGCGCCGCGAGCAGCCTGCCGCCGGTCGGCTGCCACTTGGAAAGCCGGCCGAGCGAGGGCACCGCCAGGCGCGCCTCGAGGTCGCTGCGCGAGCGCACCCGCCGGTCGAGGGTCTCGAGCAGGTACACCATGCCGAAGGCGATCAGCAGGCCGAGCACCACCGACAGCGCCGCGACCAGCGGGATCCTGGGCTGCGCCGGCACCGCCGGCTCGATCGCCGGCGTGAGCAGCTGCACGTCGCCCTGCCTGGCGCTGCTTTCGAGGTGCGTGCTCATGGCGCGGGTGAGCACCGTATCGTAGTTGCGCTGCGCGTTATCGAGGTCGCGCGTCATCGCGGCGAGCTCGGCGCGCACGTCCTTCGTCTGCATGATGCGCGCCTGCTGCGCGTCGACCGCGGCCTTGAGCTCCTGCTCGCGCTTCTGCGCCTGCTGCATGGCGTTGCTCAGGGTGGCCACCACCTTCTTCATCTCGCTGGTGAGCTTCTCGCGCAGCGCCTTCACCTCGGCCGAATACTTCATGTAGTTGGGGTGGTTCGGCCCGAGGTCGGCGCTCGCGGTCTGGAGCAGGCTCTCGGCGCGGGCGAGGTCGGCCTTGACCGCGGCAACCGCGGCGCTGGTCATCACGTCGGCCATGGCGTCGGGGCTGCCGCCGCTCGCCACCAGCTCGGAGGCCTGCTTGTACTTTGCCTGCGCGTCGTAGAACGCGGTGCGCGCGGCGAGCATCTGGGTGTTGAGCTCGCTGAGGCGCGCGGACTCGATGTCTGCCTGCTCATCGGCGGTGAGGATGCCCTTCTGCTTCTGGAACGCGGTGAGCTTGCTCTGCGCCCGCGCCACCTGGCTGCGCATCCCCCCCAGTTGCTCCTCGAACCATTGCGACGCCTCGCGCACCGGCTGGTTGCGCAGCTCGAGAGCCACGTCGAGGTACGCCTTGGCGAAGCCGTTGGCGATCTGCGCCGCGGCCTTGGGCGACTTGGACGAGTACTCGATCGTGATCAGGTTGCTCGCCGTGTTGCTCACCTTGAGCTTCTGCAGCAGGAGCTCGCCAATCCACACGTCGATCGAGCCGACGCCGCCGGTGTCGTCCTGCCACATTTCGCGCAGCTCGGGGTTCTGGGCCAGGCTCAGGTCGCGCGCCACCTGCGTCGCGACGCGTCCGCTCTGGATGAGCTCGATCTGCGTCGCGACGTAGGCCGCGCGCGCGGTGATCGAGATGCCGCCGCGGCTCGGGACGATGGTCTGCTCGTCGCGCGAGTCCACGATCAGGGTCGTCTGGCCGACGTACTTCTTCGGCATGATGAACGCGACGGCGAGCGCCGCGACGATGGTCGCGACGAGCGCCAGCATGAACGCCTTGCGGCGCGCGCGAAGGGCAAGCAGGAATTGGCTGAGGTCCATTTCGTTCTCCCTAGAAGAGGGCTTCTCTTACGTAGATGACGTCGTCGGCGCGGACGGCCTCTTGCAGGCCGACGTCGGTCTCGACCCACTTGCCGTCGGCGGTGGCGCGGCGCAGCTTCAGCCTGCGGTCGCTGCCGCGCGGCGTCATGCCGCCGCCCGCGGCGATCGCCTGCATCACGCTCATGTTGGGCTCGACCTTGTAGGCCCCGGCGCGGGTGACCTCGCCGTAGATGTAGAACATCGGCGCGCGGTCGACGTACACGGTCTCGCCGCCCTTCAGCGTGAAGTCCTTGCCGATGAGGGGAATCCTCTGCTCCTTGCCGTCACGCGCGACGAGCACGGTTTCGGAGCCCGTCGGCAGGATGCCGCCGGCCGCGGCGATCACGTCGGCGAGCTGCGAGCTGGTCTCGTCGAGCGGATAGCGCCCGGGCTTCGCGACCATGCCGAGGACCGAGACCTGGCGGCTCCGCACCGTGGTGAGCGCGACGTTGACCTGCGGGTTGTTCAGGTACTTGCCGTGCTTCAGCGCCTCTGCGATCTGCGTCGCGGCGGCATTGGTGGTGAGCCCCGCGACCTTGATGTTGCCGATGAGCGGCATCAGGATCGAGCCTTTCTCGTCGACGCGCGTCTCCAGCGTGAGGTCGGGCTGCTGGAACACGGTCACGCGCACCGCGTCGCCCACGCCCAGCTTCTCGACCGCCTGCACGGCCCCAGCCGCATGCGGCTGTTCAGCCTTGGCGGCTCGCGGCGGCACGGCCTTCTCGCCTCGCGGCTGCACGGCATTATCGGCCTGCGGCGGCACCGCCTTCGCGCCTTGCTGCGGCGGCGCCTTCGCGCCCTGGTGCGCGCAGCCCAGGCCCACCAGCGTCCACAGCATCAGTCCCAACAGTACAAGTCTCATATCGCCTCGCTCGGGTTTCGTGTCTCTGCTCACCGTTTGACGTCTCCTACGTACTCGATGCGCGCGCCGTCGCGCAGCCTGCGCACTTCCGCCGCGGCGAGCTCCATGCGCTTGCGCGCCGCCAGGAACTGTTCGATCAGGGGCGCCGCCTGCTGCTCGGAAAGCGGCGCCTCCTGCGCCTGGAGGAGCTGCACCACGGAGACGCCCGGCGGCGCGGCGAATACCGCGATGCCGCCTTCCTTCAGGCGCGCGAGCTCGGGCAGCTGCGCGAGCGGCACCTGCTCCGCCGGCTGCGTCAGGCTCACGGTGGTGAAGCGCGCGTGGCGCGCCTCCAGCCAGGCCGCGACCTGGTCCAGGTCGCTGGCGCGAGCCGCTTCCGCGCGCAGCACCTCGATCAGCTCCGCGGGCGCCGACACCGCCAGCTCGCGCAGGCGGTAGATGCGCCGCTCGGCGAACAGCGCCGGGTTCTCGGCGTAGAAGGCGCGCACCTCCTCGGGCGTGCTGCGCGGCACCGCCGCGGCGGCGCGGTCGAGGTAGGCCTGCGCCAGCAGGCTCCTGCGCGCGTGGTCGAGCTGCTGCGCCACCAGGGGATCGCGGTCGAGGCCGGCGGCGAGCGCTTTCTGCACCAGCAGCTCGCGGTCGATGATCTTCTCGAGCGCCTGGGCTCCGCTCGCGTCGCGCGCCGAGATCTCGACGCCGTTCACCTTGGCCAGCACCAGCTGGGTTCCCGGCTTGAAGGCCGAGGCACGCTCGCAGCCCACCAGGGCCGCGAGCAGCGCGAAGGCGGCGAGCTGGCAGGCGCGGCGCATCAGAACGCGTATCCCAGCCTGCGGCGCGCCACCCACACCGCCGCCGCCACGCCGGCGAGCAGCAGCATCCAGAGCCGCGGCTCGCGCGCATCGGCGACCGCGAACTGAGCCGGCGCCTGGGTCGAGGCGGCGACGCGCACGGTGGTTTCCGCCGGCGGCACGGCCGCGAGGCTCGCGGCGCCGGGCCCGGACAGCGCCAGGCGGTAGATGTCGGCGAAGGAATACTGCGACGGGTTGGCGGCCGCGGCGCGGCCGAGCGCGCCCTGGAAGGTCTCCTGGCCCAGGGCGGCGAACGCCGCGAGGGAGAGGAACAGGGCGACGAGGAGCTGCGCGGGTTTCATAGGAAAGCGGTGCACCATGCTAAGAGCGGGCTGTTACGGCAGGGAGCCCTCCGGACAGACGCGGCATCCGCCGGACGGACTACCAAAAAAAAACGGGGCCGAAGCCCCGTCGCTCGCGCCGCTCGCGCGGTCTACGGATTGAGGATGCGCAGCTCGAGCGACTTGCCGATCGCCTGCGTGCGGTTCACCACGTTCAGCTTGCGCAGGATCTTCTGCACGTGGTTCTTCACCGTGAGCGGGCTGATCTTGAGGATCGCCCCGATCTCGAAGTTGCTCTTGCCGACGTAGATCCATTTCAGGATGTCGAGCTCGCGCACCGTGAGCACGCTCTGGCCGGACGCCTTGTCGACGGCGGCGCCGCCGTCGGCGTGGCGCTGGAGCTGCGTGCGCACCCACGCCGCGTACAGCGCCGGCGCGAGCAGCTGCGCGAGGTAGGCCTGGCGCGTGCCGGCCGAGCCGGGCCGGCAGGCGAAGGTGAACAGGCAGACGGCGCGGCCTTCCGGGTCGTGCAGGCCGTGCACCAGAAGCTGCGTCGCGCCGATGCGCTCGAGCTCGCGGGTGAACGCGCCGGCGGGAACCAGCGACGCGCCGGGCTCGATCACGACCGGCTGGTAGCGGCGCTCTTCCCATGCCTTGAGGAGCGCGGGCGCCACCGCGGTGTCGCGCAGGAACAGGTCGCTGAAGGTCGCCGGATCGGGCGCGGTCATGGAGAAGCCGTCGGCGCGGAACGCGGGCGGCTTGCCGTGGCACAGCGTGCAGATCAGGAGCTCGTGCCGGATCAGGCTCTGCAACAGGCCCTGCGTCCAGCTGAAGAAGTGCGCGCGCGCATGCACGCGCAGCGACGCATCCAGGTTGAGCACGATCGATTCGATCTGCAGGAAATCGGTGGCCGACGAGCGCGCATCGCCGTTGCCGCCGTCTTGCGGAAGCGGAATGGTGGACGCGGGGACGGCGATGGAGGTTTCGGCGCTGGTAAGTGGCATGGTGGCGGCAATCCTAGTCGAACGTCATTACACATCCGTTCGGCGCGGTGCACGCCGAAAAGCTAGTCCGGTGAGCCTACTGCGCGGGCGGCGGCGCAACGCAATGCCTGAACCTGAGTGCCCTAACCTGTCTTGGCCTTGCACCCGAGCAGAGAAACACAGTCGTCGCTGCTGCGCACGCCGCCCGGGCCGGGCACGCTGCTGCTGGCCTGCATCGACCCGCTGGTCGCGATCGCGACGCTCGGGGCGGTGGTGTCGTTCTTCGGCGGACGCTTCGACGGCGCCTGCCTGATCCTGGCGCTGCTGGTGTTCGCGATGACCTTTCCCGGCTCGCTCGCGCGCGGCGGCGGGCGGGCCGGCGACCTCGCGCTGGAAATCGCCGCCGGGTGGCTCGCCATCGTCGGCCTGCTGCTGCTGCTCGGCTGGGCCTCGCGCACCCTGGAGGTGTTCGATCCGCGCGTCATCCTCGCCTGGGCGCTCGCCACGCCGGCGGCGCTGTTCGTCGCGCACCGCCTGCTGCCGGTGGTGTGGCCGCGCGTGCTCGCCGCCGAGGGCATGCAGAAGACCGCGGTCATCGCCGGCGCCAACGAGCTCGGGCGCAGGCTCGCCGCGCGGCTGCGGGCCGACCCGCTGCTCGGCATCCGCTTCGCCGGCTACTTCGACGACCGCGCCCCCGGCAGGCTGCAGAACGTGGTTCCGCGCGAAAACCTGGGGTCGCTCTCGGCGCTCGCCGACCACGCGCGCTCGAACACGCTCGACGTGATCTACATCGCGCTGCCCATGGCCTCGCAGCCGAGAATCCTGAAGCTGCTCGAGGACCTGCGCGACACCACGGCGTCGATCTACTTCGTGCCCGACATCTTCGTCTCCGACCTGATCCAGGCGCGGGTCGACTCGATCGGCGGCCTGCCGGTGGTGGCGGTGTGCGAGTCGCCCTTCTACGGCTTCAACGGCGTGGTGAAGCGGGTCTCGGACTTCTGCCTCGCGGCCCTGATCCTGGCCGCGATCTCGCCGCTGATGCTCGCCATCGCGCTCGGCGTGAAGCTCTCCTCGCCCGGCCCGGTGCTGTTCAAGCAGCGCCGCTACGGCCTCGACGGCAAGCGCATCGTGGTCTACAAGTTCCGCTCGATGACGGTGGCCGAGGACGGCGACGTGGTGCGCCAGGCGACCCGCAACGACCAGCGCGTGACGCGCTTCGGGGCGCTGCTGCGCCGCACCTCGCTCGACGAGCTGCCCCAGTTCATCAACGTGCTGCAGGGGCGCATGAGCATCGTCGGCCCGCGGCCGCACGCGGTGGCGCACAACGAGATGTACCGCAAGCTGATCCGCGGCTACATGATCCGCCACAAGGTCAAGCCCGGAATCACCGGCCTCGCCCAGGTGAACGGCCTGCGCGGCGAGACCGACACCGTCGACAAGATGAAGGCGCGGATCGACTACGACCTCGCCTATCTCAGGAACTGGTCGCTCGCGCTCGACCTGCGCATCATTCTCAAGACCGCGGTGGTGCTGCTTCACAAGAACGCCTACTGAGGGGCTTGCGGGACCTCGATCGGCCCGCAAGCCCGGGGCAGTCCGTTATGTTGGGAGGGTCAAGCCGCGAGGTTCTGCGCGTTCAGGTCCGGCTTGAAGCGATAGCCGGTCCCGCGCACGGTCTCGATCAGCTTGTCGTGGCCGGTGGGCGCCAGCGCCTGGCGCAGCCGCCGGATGTGCACGTCCACGGTGCGCTCCTCCACGAACACGTGCTCGCCCCACACCTCGTCCAGCAGCCTGGCCCTGGAAAACACGCGGCCGGGATGGGTCATGAAGAAATGCAGCAGCCGCAGCTCGGTGGTCCAGAGGTCGATCGGCTTGTCGCCGGCGCTCACGACGTGCGCCGCCGGGTCGATGCGCAGGCCCGCGATCTCCACCACGTCGTCGGCGAGCTGCGGCGCGCGGCGGCGCATCACCGCCTTGATCCTCGCCAGCAGCTCGCGGGACGAGAACGGCTTGGTCACGTAGTCGTCGGCGCCGGACTCGAGCGCGGTCACCTTGTCCTGCTCTTCGACGCGGGCCGACAGCAGCACGATCGAGATGTCCTTGGTGCGCTGGTCCGAGCGCAGGCGCCGCGCGAACGTCAGCCCGGGCACGCCCGGCAGCACCCAGTCGAGCAGCACCAAGTCGGGCCGGGTGTCGCGCACCAGGGCCTCGGCCTGCGGCACGTCGCCCGCGCACATGACCTTGTAGCCGGCGCGCTGCAGGTTGGCTGCGAGCAGGTCGCGAATCGCCGCCTCGTCTTCGACTACCAGAATCGAACCGCCCATGGCGTCTCCTGTTGTTGGTGAGCGAGGACGATGCTATGTCGGGGGCCGGCGCCGGACTATAGCGGGCCCCTTATTTAACAGTCGTGTCACATTGGCCGCGTGTCGTTTTGTACCGACACGGGGTCAAGAGGATTCAGTGCTTTTTGAAGTTCGCGAGGTGCGCGGCCACGCGCGGACGGATGACGTCGGGGTCGACCGGCTTGAGGATGAACTCGCAGAAGGCGTCGCGGCCGTCGGCGCGCCGGTCGCGCTGCGCGGAAAGGAAGATGATCGGCACCCGCCGCGTGCGCTCGAGGCTGCGGATGGCGGCCGCGGTCTCGAAGCCGTCGATGCCCGGCATGCGCACGTCGAGCAGGATGGCGGCGAAGTCGCGCTTGAGCACCTGGCGCAGCGCATCCTCGCCCGAGTTGACGCAATGGAGCCGGGCACCCAGGTCCTCGAGCAGGGCGGACAGGGCCAGGAGGTTCTTCGGCTCGTCGTCTACCAGCAATACGTCCATCAGGTATGCTGCTTCATGAGCGTTGTCACGATCGGGTGCAGCGAGATGCGCAGGTCGCGCTTGGATACGAAAGCCTCCGCGCCGGCCTCGAGCGCCGCGATACGAAGCGCGACCGAGTCGTTGACCGACATGACCACCACGCGGCACGCGGGATGGAGCTGGCGCAGCGCACGCGCCGTCTCGAGGCCGTTGGTTCCCGGCAGCTCGAGGTTCACGAGGATCAGGTCGAGCGGCGCCTGCCCGGCGAGCGTGAGCGCTTCCTCCATGCTGCGCGCCTCGCGCAGCCTCAGGGGAGGGAAGGAGGTGAGGAGCCAGTCGCGCAACGCGCAGCGCATCTCGTCGTGTTCTTCGACCACCAGTACCGACGGCAGAGCCGGATCCACGGCAAGCAAGGGATGAAGGCCCATCACTCTCGAGCAAGCGTACTCGACAGCCCGCATGCTAGCGGCCGCGCGCGCGCGGGTCAGTCAGGCTCCGGAGCGACCTCGGGTCAGGGCAAACCTGACATACCGTCAATCCAGCGAGACGATGCCGCGCTGGATGGCGAAGCGCACCAGCCCGGCCACGTCGCGGATGCCCAGCTTTTCCACCAGCCGCGCGCGGTAGGTCTCGACGGTCTTCTGCGAGAGCGACAGCCGCTCGGCGATCTGCGCCCCGGTGTGGCCCTCGGCGAGGAGCTGCAGCACCTCGCGCTCGCGCGCCGAAAGGCGCGCCAGCGGATCGTCGCGCTCGTCGCCCGCGTAGTCGTCGATCACCACGTCGGCGATGCGCGGGCTGAGGTAGCGCTGCCCGGCGTACACCGCCCGGATCGCCTCCACCACCTCCTTGGCGGCCGAGCGCTTCACCACGTAGCCCACGGCGCCCGCCTTGAGCGCGCGGCGCACGTATTCGCGCTCCGCGTACATCGAGAGCACGATGACGCGGCACCTCGGATCGCGCTCGAGGATCGCGCGCGTGGCGTCGGCGCCGTTCAGCTCCGGCATCGAAAGATCCATGAGCACCACGTCCGGGGACAGCTCGCGCGCCTGGCGCACCGCGTCGCGGCCGTCCACGGCGAGCGACACGACCTCCATGTCGGGCTGCGTCTCCACCACGTGCTTCAGCCCTTCGGCCACCACTCCGTGGTCGTCGGCGATGATGATGCGGATCGTCATGGCTAGAGCGGCACCGCGGCGCGCACCGTAGTGCCTTGACCCAAGGATGAATCCACCGAAAGGCGGCCTCCGGCGGCTTCCGCGCGTTCCCGCATGGTGGTCATGCCCCAGCGCCCGCGCGGCGCGGCCGCGGGGTCGAAGCCTTTGCCGTCGTCGCTGACGCTGAGCACGAGCTCGCCTCCCTTTTCCTCCAGGCCCACTGTAATCCTTTTAGCAGAAGAATGTTTCGCCGCGTTGTTGAGGGCCTCCTGCGCTATCCGGAACAGCGCCACCGCGGCCTCCGGGCGCAGGCCCGTGCCGGCGTCGCCCGCCTCGACTCCCACCCGGATCCCGGTGCGCTGCGCGTACTCCTCGCCGTACCAGGCGAGCGCGGCGGCGAGGCCGTACTCGTCGAGCAGCGCCGGCCTGAGATCGGCCATCACGTTCTCGATCGACTGCAGCGTCGCGTCCACCAGCTTGAGCGAATCCTCGAGCCGGCGGCGCGCGGGCTGGTCCTGGAGCTTGCCGAGCAGGATGTCGAGGTTGATGTTGAGCGCGGAGAGGTTCTGGCCCACCCGGTCGTGCAGCTCGCGCGCGATGCGGCGGCGCTCGGTCTCCTCGGCCTCGACCAGCCGCCGGGTGAGCGCGCGCAGCGCCGCCTCGGCGGCCTTCTGCTCGGTCACGTCGATGCAGGCGCCGACCATCTTGAGCGGCCGCCCGCCTTGGTCGCGCACCACTTCGCCATGGCTGCGGAGCTGGCGCACGCGGCCGTCGGGCCGCACGATGCGCTCGTCCATGCTGAAGGCCCGGTTGTCCATCAGCGCCAGCGCCACGGTCGCGGCGGCGCGCGCGCGATCATCGGGATGGATGCGCTCGAGGTAGCTCTCGAACGAGGGCCGGAACTCGCCGGGGTGCACGCCGTAGATGGAATACATCTCGTCGGACCAGTTGACGCGGCCGCTCACCGGGTCCCACTCCCAGCAGCCCAGGCCCGCGAGCTTTTGCGCCTCGGCGAGAAGCGTGCGCTGCTCGCGCAGCGTCTGCTCGGCGATGCGCCGCTCGGTGATGTCGGTGGCCACGGCCCCCACGCCCACCACTGCGCCGCCGGCGTCGAACACCGGGAACTTCGACACCACGCTGAAGCGCTCGCCGTCGACGTGCTGCGACGCGTGCTCGTACTGGACCGGCATGCCGCGCTCGAGCACCTCGGCGTCGTGCGCCCCGAGGGCGAGCGCCTGCTCGCGCGCGAAGATCTCGCCGTCCTTGCGGCCCACCACCTGGTCGCGGCGCAGGCCGAAGCGCTGCAGGAAGCGCTCGTTGGCAAAGCGGTAGCGGCCCTCGGCGTCCTTCAGCGACATGAGCGCGGGGCTGTGGTTGGTGAACGCCTGCAGGCGCGCCTCGCTCTCGCGCAGCGCGTCGTGGGCGAAGCGCCGCTCGGTGATGTCCTCGACCATGGCGAGCATGCCGCGCAGGCGCCCCTCGGCGTCGGCGAGGCGCGCGAAGGTATTGCGCACCGAGATCACCTGGCCGTTCCTGCGCAGCATGCGGCTCTCGAAGTCGGCGTGGCTGCGCCGGCCCTGCACCAGCTCCTCGAACACGTTCCAGGCGGCTTCGACGTCCTCCGGATGGGCGAGGTCGCCGATGGTGCGCGCGCCGAGCTCGGCCTCGCTGCAGCCCGACAGGCGCAGAAACACCGGGTTGGCGCGCAGGATGCGGCCGGTCGGATCGATCATCGCCGCGCCGAACGGCGTGCGCTCGAACATCGCCGCGAGCATCGCCTCGTTCTCCCGGCTCACCTGGCGCGCGGTCATGTCGCGCGTCACCTTGGCGAAGCCGCGCAGCTCGCCCGAAGGGCTGCGCAGCGCGGTGACCGTGACCTCGGCCCAGAAGCGCGTGCCGTCCTTGCGCAGCCGCCAGCCTTCGGCCTGGTGGCGCCCCTCGCGCTCGGCGCGTGCCAGCCCCGCCTCGGGCTCGCCCGCGGCGCGCTTTTCCTCCGGATAGAACACCGAGAAATGCCGCCCGACGATCTCGGCCGCGGCATAGCCCTTGATGCGCTCGGCGCCGGTGTTCCAGCTCACCACGTGGCCCGCGGGGTCGAGCAGGAAAATCGCGTAGTCGGCGACCGATGTGACGAGCAGGCGAAAGAGCTCGTCGGTCGGGTGCCCGGCGAGCGCGCGCTCGGCGATCCTCGAATCCATCTCCATGGGCCGGCAAATTCTACCCGCGGCAGCCCACGGCCACCGCTGTAGCGATCGCACTACAAGTCAGACGCCACGATCAGGCGCTGCAGCCCCTCAGTTCCTGCCGCGGCACTTCGCGCGAGGCGCCGCGGCGCGGATCCGATTCGCGCAGCACCACGTTGTAGATGTTGTCCTTGTAGGTCACGGCGAACTCGTAGCGGAAGCCCGCGCGCGGCTTGAGCACCGTGCCGGCGCTGGTGCTGCTCGAGGTGCCGCCGAGAAACGACGCGCCGTCGAAGGCGAATACCAGATAGCTCGCGCGCTCCGCCGGGAGGCCGAGCGCGACCGAGGGCCGGTCGAGCTTCACGGTGCCGACGTAGCTGCTATGGCAGCTCGCGTCGAGCTCGTGGATGTGCACCGAGCCGCGCATGCTCGAGAGGATCGAGCCCGATTCGAGCGCCGACTTCACCACCACGTTCTCGGGCGCAACGCTCGGGTAGGGCTTCAGCGAGGAACATCCACCAAACAGCACCACCAAAGCGGCCAGCGCGGCGCGCATCACGACTTCGTCATGTCCGGGCAGCCGAGGTTCTCGCCCGTGGCCCAGCCGTTGATCGCGCGGACCAGCGTGTCGGTGCCCACCGACGGTCCGTAGATGTCGATGCGGGTGCGGCTCTTGTCGATCGGCGTGGCGTCGGCGACCACATAGTAGAGGCCGCCGGGCGGCACCTTGCCGGGCACCAGCACACCGCTCTTGAAGTCGCGCTGCAGGTGGAGCTCCGCCTTCTGCGGATTGTTGACCACGGTGGCCTTGTAGACCGTGAGGATGTTCTGGTAGGACGTCGAGCTTTGCGACACGGTGCGCACCGACACGTTGAGGCACTCGGGCGCCCGCGCCTGGAAGGTCTTCGCCACGGCCGCGAGCGGCCGCTTCGCCTCGAAAGTCTGCACCTTGCCCATGAAAGCGCCCGGAACGGCCTGCCGGAACTCCTGGGCGTTTTGCGGCTGCTGCGCACAGCCGGCGAGAACCGCGCACAACACAGTGAACGCAATTCGGGCTTGCATCGTTCCCCCCTTTGTTCCCCGTTTTTTTGTCTTTTGAAGGGTAGGCGAAGGCTATACGGCGCGCGGCCGGCGGGCAAACAACTCTGGCACGAAAGCCGCTAGACTCGACGAGTGTCGGTCACGATCGAAGACATCCGCGCCGCCGCGCGGCGCATTTCGGGAGCGGTCGAGCAGACGCCCTGTGTGCACAGCCGCACACTTTCGCGCCTCGTCGGGGCGGAAGTGTTCCTGAAGTTCGAGAACCTGCAGTTCACCGCCTCGTTCAAGGAGCGCGGCGCCCTGAACAAGCTGCTTTCGCTCGGCGCGTCCGAGCGCGGGCGCGGCGTCATCGCCATGAGCGCCGGCAACCACGCGCAGGCCGTCGCCTACCACGCGGCGCGGCTCGGCATCCCCGCCACCATCGTCATGCCGCGGGGCTCGCCCAACACCAAGATCAAGAACACGCAGGTGCACGGCGCCACCGTGGTGCTCGAGGGCGAGAACCTGTTCGAGGCCGGAAGACACGCGCGCGAGCTCGCCGCGCGCGGCAACCTCGTGTTCGTGCATCCGTACGAGGACCCGCTGATCATCGCCGGACAGGGCACCGTCGGGCTGGAGATGCTCGCCGCGGTGCCCGACCTCGACCTGATCGTGGTGCCGGTGGGCGGCGGCGGCCTGGTCTCGGGCATCGCCACCGCGGCGAAGGCGCTCAAGCCCTCGATCCGCATCCTCGGCGTGGAATCGAGGAACTACCCCTCCATGCACCAGCGCCTCGCCGGCCTCCCGGTCGAGTGCGGCGGCGACACGATCGCCGAGGGCATCGCGGTGAAGGACGTCGGCGCCACCGCCCTGTCCATCATCCGCGAGCTGGTCGACGAGGTGCTGGTGGTGGAGGAGGAGACCATCGAGCGCGCGGTGGTGGCGCTGATCGAGATCGAGAAGACGGTGGCCGAGGGCGCCGGCGCGGCGGGGCTCGCGGCGCTGCTGCAGCACGGCGCGATCTTCGCCGGGCAGCGCGTCGGCGTCCCGATCTCGGGCGGCAACATCGACAGCCGCGTGCTCGCCTCGGTGCTGATGCGCGGGCTGGTGCGCGACGGGCGCCTCGTGCGCCTGCGCGTGACGCTGCCCGACGTCTCCGGCAGCCTCGCCAAGGTTGCCGCGGCGATCGCGGAGGCCGGCGGCAACATCGTCGAGGTCCAGCACCAGCGCATCTTCGGCACCTCGTCGGTGCGCTCGCCCGAAGTCGAGTTCCTGGTCGAGACGCGCGACCGCGGACACACCGATGCGCTGGTCCAGGCGCTTCAGGACAAGAGCATCAAGGTTTCGGCTTCTTGAGTTCTTTCAGGCGCTCTTCGCGCCCGCCGCCCAGGCCGACGTCGCGGTCGCGCGCGACTCGGTCGGCGGCGATCTCCGGCTTCGGCGGGTTGTCCATGCCGACCGTCGAGCGATTGCCCGTGCCCTCGGCGTCGCTATCGGTGCTCGGCTCGCCCGGCCGGTCGGAGATCGTGTCCGACGTGTCGCTGCCCAGGATCTTCGGGTCGGCGCGGCCCTGGTGTCGCGGAATGCGTGCCATCGTGGTCTCCTCTCGCGGGATCCGGGAATCCAAGCAACCCCCGTTCCCGTACCTCACGCATGCGCGAGCGCGAGCTCCAGGCGCACCAGGTCCGGATCGCCGCTCGGCGCGGCGCGGAAGCCGAAGCTCGCCGCGAGGCGCAGCATCGCGCGATTGCCGTAGCGCACCACCCCGTGCAGGGCGGGCAGCCCGGCGCGGCGGGCGTGATCGAGCAGGCGCCGCATGAGCTCGCGCCCGAGGCCGCCGCCCTGCAGCTCGTCGGTTACCACGAGCGCGATCTCGCCGCCGGCGCATTCGGCCAGCGCGACCAGGGCCGCGCCGTCGAAGGCGGCGAGGCTCGCGTCGCGCGGATCCGAGCGCCGCGTGGTGCGCTCGAGCTCCCGCGGGGGAAGCTCGGCGATGACGGAAAAGTAGCGTTCGTGCCGCGAGCGCGGCGAAAGCCCGCGTACGAATTCCTGCACGAGGGTGCCGTCCCGGCCCGTCAGTTCTCGAATGACAAGGTCAGGCGGCATGGCGTAACCCCTGACTGGTACCGCGTGCCGCGGGAGCAGCACTTCGCGCCGCGGCCGCGGCGCGCGTGAGATGCAGCACATCGCGCTGCGCGTGGCTGCCGCCGATGCGGTGCGCTACCGGCGGCAGCCCCTTCAGGAGGCGGGCCGCCGTCGCGAAGTCGCCGCGGCCGAAGGCGGCGAGCGCGCGGCACGCCGGAAGCCCGACCAGGCGCGTCATGTCGTGATTTGCACCCGAGCGGCGCTCGAGGCGGCGTTCCTGTGCCGCGAGCAGGCGCTCCGCGCAATCGGGCCGCTCGCCGCCGACGAACGCCATCATCGCGTGCAGGTCATTGAAGGCGCAGTAGGCATCCTCCGCGTGGGGCGACCAGCGCGCCGCCGCAACCTGAAAGCGGCTGCCCAGCGGCACGCCCATCAGGCGCACGCGCCAGAGGAGCGCGGACGCGTCGATCAGCTCCGAGAGCGAATCGCCCTGCATGCGGTGGTCGTAGATGGCGAGTGCCTGGTCCGGGCGACCGACCTCGAGGTGATAGAGCGCGATGTGCCACCAGAGGTGCGTGGAGGCGGCCCCCGCTCCGGTCCACAGCGCGCTGCGCGCGCCCAACCAGCGGATGCCTTCCTCGAAGCGGCCCTGCATCTCCATGACATGGGCGGCCGCGTGGTGCGCCCGAATGTCCCAGGGCTGCAGCGCCAGCGCGCGGTAGGCAGCGGCTTCGGCCTCCTCGTACGCGCCGCATTCCTGCAGCGCGTAGGCGTGCATGGCGAGCACCGCGTGGTATCCCGGCATCGTGCGCCGCCACGCCTCGAGCGCCCTCTTCGTGCGCTCGAGCTGGGAAGCAGGGTTGCCGAGGTAATAGTCGAAAGTCTGCGCGACCGCGAGCGCCAGCAGATCGTGCGGCGCCGCCGCGAGGATCTGGTCGTAGGCGCGGGCGGCTGCGGCGAGGTCGCCGTCGAGCGCGGCGGCGATGGCGGCGAGATGGGCTTCCTCGTGCGGAGTCAGCTCCAGGGCGCTCAGCCTGGCATAGCCCCAGCCCGCCGCCTCGAGGTGGCGCACGTCGCGGCTGCTCGCGAGCAGGCTCGCCTCGACGAGCTGCGCCGCCGCGGAATGCGGCGCCGCCAGCACGGCGGCGCGCGCCGTGGCGAGCGGGTCGCCGCGGTGCGCGAGGAAATCGGCGAGCGCGGGGCTCACGGCCGCGCTCAGTGGTACTCGTACACCGCGCCGTCCTGGGCGTCGGCGGCGGGCTGCGGGTGCAGCGCGACGATACTGATCGCGCGCGCCTCGGCGTGGGCTTCGGCAACGCTGTCGGCGGGATTGCAGGCGGCGAGGAAAAGGAGCGCGGCGCCGGCCAGAACTGCGAGTGCGAGCTTTCTCATTTTGCTTTCTCCTTCCTAAAGAGCTGCGACGGTGGGTTGAGAGTGAGGCGCGTACAGATTGGCCCAGCAGCGGGCGATGCGGTGGCCGACGCCGGCGAGCCAGCCGCCGCGCTCGCGCGAGCGCTCGTAGAGCACGTGCGGCACGCTGCCGGCGGGGGTCAGGACGATGCGCTCGGCGTAATGCGCGGGCACCGGCGCGGTGAGGGTGAGCCGCGCGCCCTGCAGCGCGTGGGCGAGAAGGATCCCCTCGCGCTCGAGCCTGAACTTCGCGCCCGGCCCGATGACGTGGTCGCGGCCATCGCCCTCCTGCGTGATCCAGAGCTCGCCGTCCCAGAGCTCGATCTGGACGCCTTTGCCATGCTCGATCAGCAGCAGGCTTCCTCGGGGTAATCCGGTCGCGCCACGCACCATGTAGCTCATGAGCCGCCTCCTGTACACGATGCGTACAGGCTAACGGCGGCGCGTCACCGGGCTATTTCGCGGTGTTGTGCGTTTGTTTCAGCGTGGTTTTCAGCAGCGCAAACAGCTCCGCCGGATCGACCGGCTTGCGCGCGAGCGTGTGCACGTTCGCGGCGGCGAGCTCCTCGCGGGGGATGTCGTCGCCGTAGCCGGTGTAGAGGATGACCGGGGTGCCGGCGCGGATGCGGTGGATGTCGCGCGCGAGCTCGAGACCCGTGACGCGCGGCATGGTGTGGTCGGTGAGCACGAGGTCGTAGCGCTGCGGCTCGGCGGCGAACGCGTAGCGCGCGTCGACCGCGTTGCTCTTCAGCGTGACCTCGAGCCCCCAGCCGGACAGGAGATCGCCCATCAGCTCAAGCACCATGTCCTCGTCGTCGACCACGAGCACGCTGCCGGCGAGGCGGCCGCTCTCCTTGCCGCCGGGCGAGCTCGCGGCCAGCGCCGCGCTCGCGCCGCGCGCCGCCGGCAGCGCGATGCGGAAGCGCGCCCCGAGGCCCGGCGCGGTGTCGACCAGGATGTGGCCGCCGTGCTCGTGGACGATGCCGTGGACCATCGCGAGCCCCATGCCGCTGCCCTTGCCCACGTCCTTGGTGGAGAAGAACGGCTCGAACATGCGGTCGACCACGTCGGCCGAGATGCCGGCGCCGGTGTCGTGCACCGAGAGCTCGACGAATCCGCCCGAGAACTTCTGCCGGCACGAGCTGCACACCGCGCCCGCGTGGCGCGCTTCGCGCACCGCGAGCGCGATCAGCCCCACGCCGGCCATCGCGTCGCGCGCGTTGATGGCGAGGTTGAGCAGCACCTGCTCCACCTGCACCGGGTCGGCCCGCACCGCGCTCACCTGCGCGGCGAGCTCGGTGCGCAGCTCGATGGTCGAAGGCAGCGCCGGGCGCAGCAGCTTCGCCGCCTCGCCCACGAGCTGCGGCAGCGAAAGCAGGCGCGCCTCGCCGCGCCGGCCGCGGCTGAAGGTCAGCATCTGCACGATCAGCTCGCGGGCGCGCTGCGCCGAGATCTGCGCGCGCTCGAGCGCCCGGGCGAGCTTCGGGTCGTCGAGCGCCTCGGTGCGCTCGGCCGCGAGGGTCAGGTTGCCGAGGATGCTCTGCAGGATGTTGTTGAAGTCGTGCGCGATGCCGCCGGTGAGGTGGCCGATCGCCTCCATCTTCTGCGCCTGGCGCAGCTGCTTCTCGAGCTGCGCGCGCTCGGCCTCGGCGGCCCTGCGCCCGGTGACGTCGCGCGCGATCGCGAGCACGTGCGGCTTGCCGCGGTGCTGGATCGGGATGGTGCGCACCTCGACGTGGATCGGGGTGCCGTCCTTCCTCACCGACTCGAGCTCGAAGTGGCAGCGCTCGCCGGCGAGCGTGCGCCGCACCGTGTCGCGGCGCCGCTCGATGTACTCCGGCGGCACGTTGTCGGCATAGACGCCCTTCAGCACCTCCGCGCGGCTGAAGCCGTAGATGCGCTCGTAGGCCGGATTCACGTCGACGCGCTGCAGGTCGGAGTTCCATAGGATGAGCGCGTCCTCGGAGGCGTCGAAGATGGCGCGGTACTGCTCCTCGCTCGCGCGCAGCAGCTCCTCCTCGGTCTTGCGCGCGGTGATGTCGCGGCCGATGTAGAGCACGTGCGGCTGGCCCTTGTGCAGGATCGGCACGCCGCGCGTCTCGATGTTGAAGCGCGTGCCGTCCTTTCTGCGCGCCAGCGCCTCGAACACCACGCGCTCCCCGGCGAGCGCGCGCGCGTGCAGCTGCTTGACGTGCGCGGTCAGCTCGGGCGGGCTCATGGTGAGGTCGCTGCGCCCGAGCGCCTCCTCGCGGCGCCGGCCGCTCATCGCTTCGTAGGAGGGGTTGACGTCGACCACGCGGAAATCGGCGTCGCGCAGCACCAGCGAGTCGGCGCTCGCGTTGAAGATGGCGCGGTACTGCTCCTCGCTCCCGCGCAGCGCCTCGACCGCGGTCTTGCGCTCGGTGATCTCGCGCGTCATCGCCAGGATGTGCGGCTTGCCGGCGATGTCGACCTTCTTCAGCGTTACCTCGTCCCAGTCGAGCGAGCCGTCCCGGTTGCGCCTCAGCCAGTCGAAGCGCAGCGGCCCGCGGCCGGCGCGCACCTCGGCGATGAGCCGCAGCATGTCGTCGTTGGTATAGGGAGGCTCGTGGCCGCTGATGTCGCCGGCGCCCACGCGCCGCAGCTCCTCGCGCGCATAGCCGTAGCTGCTGCAGGCCTTGGCGTTGGCGTCGAGGATCGCGCCGCGCTCGTAGTCCAGGATGAAGATCGCGTCCTCGGCCGCCTCGAAGATCGCGCGGTAATTCGCCTCGGAGGCGGCGAGCGCTTCCTCGTGCGCGCGGCGCTCGAGCTCCGCGGCGGCGCGCACCGCGAAGATCTTGAGCACCGACTCGACCAGCGCGGCGTCCTCGATCGCCTGCCGCGAGATGATCGCGATGATTCCCGCGACCCGGCCGGCGGCGTCCTTCAGCGGGAAGCCGGCGTAGCCGACCGCGCCCTTCGGCAGGTACTCGTCCTCGGGGAACAGCGTCGCCACGTCGCGCGGCACCACCGAGAAGCCGCCGCCGACCACCGCGCGGCAAGGCGTGGTCTCGAGGCGGTATTCGAAGTTCTCGCGGTAGGCGCCGCCGCCGTAGAGGCCGAGCGTGCGGATGGCTTGCGGCGGCTCGCCGAGGAAGCGCCCGATCAGCGCGAGCTGCACGTTCAGGATCGTGGCGAGGTAGCGCGTGAGCTCCTGGAACACGCGGTCGCCCTTGGCGCTCGAGACCGCGAGCGCGGCGGCGTTCAGGGCGTCGTTCTGGTGGCTCACCGGGTCAGTTTATGCGTCTGTCCGACGCGCGGCCGCACGATTACGCGCCGGAAACGATTGAAACAAGCCGGTTACAGAAGCGCGTTCCAACCCGCGCTTCTCAACCCGAAGAAGGGATGAAGATGTACCCCGAGCCGCGGATCGTCTTGATGGTCTTGGGGTTGTCGGGGTCGTCCTCGATCTTGCGCCGCAAGCGCGCGATGCGGATGTCGATCGAGCGGTCGAAGGGCTCCCATTCGCGGTTGCGGGTCAGCGTGAGGAGCTGGTCGCGCGAGAGCACCCGGTTCGGGTGCTCGGCGAAAGCGCGCAGCAGGTCGAACTCCATCGCCGTGAGCGCGATGTCCTCGCCGCTCGAGCCGATCAGCTGGTGGCGGTCGAGGTCGAGCTGGCAGTTGCCGAAGGGGACGCGGCGCGAGGCGCCGGACGCCGGGCGCGCGCGCGATTTCTCGGCGCGGCGCAGCACGCTTTTCATGCGCGCGAGCAGCTCGCGCAGGTCGAAGGGCTTGCCGATGTAGTCGTCGGCGCCCACCTCCAGCCCGACCACGCGGTCGATCACCTCGCCCGCCGCGGTGAGCATGATGATCGCCACGTCGTGGCGCTCGCGCAGCCAGCGCGCGAGCGCGAGCCCGTCCTCGCCTGGCAGGCGCACGTCGAGCAGCACGAGGTCGGGCAGCTCCGCGGCGAGCGCCTTGCGCATCGCCGCGCCGTCGGCGGCCTGGCCGACCTCGTAGCCGTGCGTCGCGAGATAGTCCGCGACGGTCTCGCGGACCTGGCGGTCGTCCTCGACGATCAGTACGCGACCAGCCTTGGCCATGGTGGCGAGCATTCTAGCGTTCACGGCTCGCGGAAGGCGAGCATCGCCCCAAGCCGCGCCGAGCCGCCGCGATAGAAGCCCGCCGAGACCGGCGTCTCGCGCGCGCCGGGATTGCGGAAGGTGCCGAACAGCATGTCCCAGAGCGGCAGGTCGGAATAGTTGTAGCGGTGAACGCCACGACCGTGGTGCACGCCGTGGCTCTCCGGGCGCTGCACCAGGTAGCCGAGCCAGCGCGGCGTACGGATGTTGGCGTGCTGGAAGGCAGCGTTGAAGGCGAGGAAGGCCGACGCGATCGCCCCCGCCTCGGGCGAAAGCCCGAGCAACGGGAAGAACACGAGCACCGCCCAGGTCGTAAAGAGCACCGCGTCGAGCGGATGCAGGTAATACGCACCGAAGGCGTCCACGCTCTCGGCGCTGTGGTGCACCTGGTGCCCGAGGCGCCACAGCCAGTCCCAATGATGCGCCGCGCGGTGATACCAGTAATGGACCAGCTCATAGACGAGGATGCCGAGCGCCGCGCCGCCCCAGGTGCCGAGCGCGGCGCCATCGACCAGGCTCCGCTCGGGCAGCACGGCCGCCCAGATCCGGCCCGCACCGAGCGACACGCCGAACATCGCCAGCGAGACGGCGAGCGCACGCAGCCGCCAGCCGCGCGGCGCGTCGTAACGGCGTGCGCGCCACACGAGCTCGAGCGCCAGGAACGGCGCCAGAAAAAGGAGCGAGTAGTAGTCGGCCAGCTCGAGCAGCACGCTGCAATCCTCCGGTATCGTTTCTTGGACGCCGGGGATGCTACGGGCAGCGTGTGCGCCCTACGGTTGCTTCTTCGTTTCTCGATTGTTTCCGCGCCCGGAATCGGGCGCGAAAAATCGGGCACGGACCACCTTTTTCACGCCGGCTCGGAGATCTCGACCAGGTTCAGGTCCGGATCGCGCACGTAGACCGAGCGCAGCTTCGACACCGCGCCGGTTTTCGCGACCGGGCCTTCTATGATTGTCACCTGTAGCTGATTCAGCCTGGAGATGACTTCTGCCAGTGGCACCGCTGCGATAAAGCAAAGGTCGAGCGACCCGGGCACCGCCACGTGCGCGCGCGGCGAGAACTCCTTGCCCCACTCGTGCAGGTTGATCTTCTGCGCCCCGAACTTGAGCGCGAGGCGCTCCTCGGTGGGCGTGCGGAAGCGCTCGAGCTTCATGCCGAGCACCTCGGTGTAGAAGCGCAGACACGCCGCCAGGTCGCGCGTGGTGAGGACGATGTGGTCGATGTGGTCGATCATCCAATGACTTTCTTTTCTCGCAATGCTCCGATCTCTTCCCCCGAGTAGCCGAGGGACTTCAACACCGCTTCCGTATGCTCCCCGAGCTTCGGCGCGGGCGTGCGGATCGTGCCGGGCGTGGCCGAGAGCTTGGGGATCACGCCGGGGACTTTCAGCGGCTCGCCGTCGCCGGCGACGATGTCCTGGATCATGCCGCGAGCGGCGTAGTGCGGGTCGGCGGCGATGTCGGCGGCGCTGTAGATGCGCCCTGCCGGCACCTCGGCCTTCTCCATTTCCTCCAACACTTGCTGCTGGGTCCGCTGCAAGGTCCACGCCGCGATCGCCTCGTCGATGCGCGCCATCTGTGCCGCGCGCCCATCGTTCTTCGCCAGCGCAGGATCCTCGCGCAGGTCCTCGCGGCCGATCGCGCTCATCAGGCGCCTGAAGAGCGCGTCGGCGTTGCCGGCGATGAGCACGTAGGCGCCGTCGCGGCACGGATAGAGGTTGGACGGCGCGATGCCGGGAAGCGTGCTGCCCGAGCGCTCGCGCACCACGCCCTGCGCATCGAACTCCGGCAGCAGGCTCTCGGTGATGTTGAACACCGACTCGTACAAGGCCACGTCGACCACCTGACCTTTGTTTCCTTCCTTCACGTGGTGCAAGGCCAGCAGAGCGCCGATGACGCCATGGAGGGACGCGAGCGTGTCGCCGACCGAGAGGTTGGGCCGCACCGGCGGCCGGTCGGGAAAGCCGGTGATGTAGCGCATGCCGCCCATCGCCTCGCCGATCGCGGCGAAGCCCGGCCGCTCGCGGTAGGGGCCGGTCTGGCCGTAGCCCGAGATGCGCACCAGGATCAGCTTCGGGTTCTCGCGCGAGAGCGCGTCCCAGCCGAGGTTCCACTTCTCGAGCGCGCCCGGGCGGAAGTTCTCGATCACGATGTCGCAGTCGCGCGCGAGCCGCCGCGCGATCGCCTGGCCTTCGGCCTGCCGCAGGTCGAGCGTGATCGATTTCTTGTTGCGCGACTGCACGTGCCACCAGAGCGACACGCCGTTGCGCATCACGCGCCAGCGGCGCAGCGGGTCGCCGTCGCCCGGCGGCTCGACCTTGATCACCTCGGCGCCGAAATCGGCGAGCGTCTTGCCGCAGAACGGTCCGGCGATCAGCGTGCCGAGCTCGAGGACCTTCACTCCCGCAAGTGGACCGGAAGAACAATCGGGGTCAGAGCCCGATTTCGGATGCAAAGGTTCACGGGTAGTCATCGACGTGCAATTCGGGCTCTGACCCCGAATTAGCTCTTCTTGAGAAGCCGCAGCGGGTTGTATTCGAGAACAACCTCGCCGCGCTGGTTCACCACCTTGTTCGCGAAGCGCACCAGGCCGCGGTCGCCCTTCGAGGTGAGTCGGTGCTCGGCCACCTCGCACTCGACGTGGATCGTGTCGCCGACGACGGTGGGCGCCTTGACATCGAGCGTGCAGTTGAGGAACGCGAGCCCGGTGTCCTGCATCGTCGGCAGGAGCAGCCCCTCGGCGAAGGAGTACACCAGCGCGCCGGGCACCGGCCGGCCCTTGATCGCGCGGCCATCGTCCGCCTCACTCTCCACGACGGCGAACAGCTCCTCGGTCAGCCAAGTGAGGTTGATGAACGCCGCGACGTCGGCCTCGGCGATGGTGCGCCGGTGGGTGCGGAAGCGAAAGCCGGGCTTCAGGTCGTCGAAGGCGAAGCCGCGGCCGACGACCGCGGTCATTTCTTGTCGAAGCTGCGCCGCGCCCGCTCGAAGGCGTCCTGCATGCTTTTGGCCGAGGCTTCCATGCCTCGCATCATCTCCATCCAGGCGTCGGCCGACGCGCCCTGCAGCCGGCGCAGCTCGACCATGGCCTCGTCCCGCTTCTTGCGGAAGTTGTCGAGCTGGCGCTCATACTCGGCCTTCATCCCGGCCTGGGCCTTGCGCGCCTTCTCATCCCAGCGCGCCGCCTCGGCGTTCCAGGCGTCGATCTGCGTTTTCAGCTTCTGCACGTATTCGTCGCGGTTCATCATGGAAAGTCCCCTCCAAGGAAGACTGTGGCATTCTAGAACGATGCGACTGCCTGCGTTCCTGATCCTGGCGATGACGTCGACCCTGGCGTGCGCGCAAGGTTATCCAACGAAGCCGGTGCGCGTCGTGGTGCCGTTTTCGCCCGGCGGCGTGGCGGACTCGAGCGCGCGGGTGCTCGCCGATCGCCTCGGCGCGCGCCTCGGCCAGGCGATCGTGGTCGAGAACCGGCCGGGCGCCTCGGGCAACCTGGGCACCGCGGCGGTCGCCGCCGCCGCGCCCGACGGCTACACCCTGCTGCTCGGCTTCGACGGCACCATGGTGATCAACCCGCACGTGTATTCGAGCCTGCCCTGGGACACGCTGCGCGACTTCGCTCCGGTGACGAAGCTCGGCGACGCGACTCTCATCCTCGTCGCGCACCCGTCCGTGCCGGCGAAGGATTTGCGGGAGCTGCTTCAATCAAAAGAAAAGTTCCCTTACGGGACCGCAGGCACCGGCAGCACGCCGCATCTGGCGGGCGAGCTTCTCGCGCAGCGCACCGGCCTCGCGTTGACGCACGTCCCCTACAAGGGCGGCGGCCAGGCGATGGGCGACGTGGTCGGCGGGCAGATCCCGCTCGTGTTCACCGCGGTCGCCACGGCGCAGCAGTTCGTGAAGAGCGGCAGGCTGAAGGGACTCGGCGTGCCGGCAGCGAAGCGCTCGGGCTCGCTGCCCGAGGTGCCGACGTTCATCGAGAGCGGGCTCGAAGGCTTCGTGGTCGATTCGTGGACCGGCATCCTCGCGCCGGCGAAGACGCCGGGCGAGATCCTCGCCCGGCTGCAGAAGGAGACCGCCGCCGTGCTCGGCGAGCCCGACATCCGCAGCCGCTACGCCACGCTCGGCATCGAGCCGGTCGGCAACACGCCGGCGCAGTTCGCCGAGCAGATCCGCGCCGACCTCGCGCGCTGGGAGAAGGTGGTGCGTCAGGCGAACATCCGGATCGAATAGCGTGACCGGTTCGCTCGAATAACGTGGCCGACTCACTCGGCCAGCGCGGCAAGTTCGGCGTGCTCGCGCCCTCCACCAACACCTCGGTGCAGCCCGAATACGAGGCGATGCGGCCGTGGGGCATCACGCACCATCATTCGCGCCTGGTGATCCCCGACAGCCGGGTGAGCGACGACGCGAGCTTCATGCGCATGATGGACGCCATCCGCGGCGCGCTGTTCCCGGCGCTGGAGGCGGTGCTCACCTGCGATCCCGACTACGTGATCCTCGGCATGTCGGCCGAGACGTTCTGGGACGGCGTCGAGGGGTCGTCGCAACTGCAGGAAAAGCTCGAGCAGACCGCGAAGCGGGGCGTGGCGATGGGCTCGGACGCGTGCCGCGCCGCCTTGCGCGCCTATGGCAGCTCCGTCAAGCGCCTCGGCGTGATCACGCCCTACATGCCGGTCGGCGACCGGCAGGTGCATCGCTTTTTCACCGAATGCGGCTACGAGGTGGTGAACCTGCTCGGCCTCAAGTGCGCGAGCCCGCAGCTCATCGCGCACGAGTCGAAGCAGAGGCTGCGCGATGCGATCATCGAAGTGAACCGGGGCAGCGTCGATGCAGTGGTCCAGGTCGGCACCAACCTCGCCATGGCGGAAGTCGCGGCGATGGCCGAGTTCTGGCTCGACAAGCCCGTCCTCGCGATCAATACCGCGACCTACTGGTACGCGCTGAGGCAGTACGGAATCAAGGACAAGGTGTACGGCTGGGGCTCGCTCCTCGCGGAGCACTGAAAAAGGGAAAAAGGGGTCAGACCCCTTTATTCCTTGAGCACCACCGATTCCTCGATCTGGCGCTCGGACACCGTCCAGTAGCGTCGCAACAGCACGGCCTTCTCTTCCTCGGCCACCAAGCGAAAGCCGCGCCGCTCGTAGAAGCGCACGGCCCAGGTCGCCGCCTTCCACGTGCCGACGAGCACAGGCCGGTGGGTCTGCCGCCTCAGGTGCTCGAGGAGAAGCGTGCCCAAGCCGCGCCCTTGCTCCGAGCTCAGGGTATAGGCGTGTCGAATTAGCGCGACGTCGGCCACGTGCTGCAGCCCCATCACGCCGGCGACGCGGCCGTTTCGCCGCAGGCAGAAAAATTTCACGCCGGCCCGCAGCTCCGACACGAGCTCCGCATGCGGCATGTAAGGCTCGTGCCAGCGATCGGCGGGGATCACGCCGCGATAGGCGAGCGCCGCGTCGTTGATCACTGCGCCGATCGCGTCCGGGTCGTCTATCGATTCAACTATTTGCGTCCCCTTGGAAGCGGATCGCCGTTCATCTTGTAGGCGGGCGGCACATAGAAATTGAGCGTGCGCAGAAGCGCCCGCCCGGTATTTCGCACCTGGTGCTTCTCGCGTCGCCGGATGAAGACAAGGCTTCCCGCGGAAAGCCGGTGCCGGCGACCGCGGACGATCGCTTCGCCGGTTCCCGAGACGACGAAGAGCCACTGGTCGGCGCCGCGATGGCGATTGTCCGCGCCGCCTTCGGCGTCGCCCGGCGCGATCACCATCTCCGCGGCCTGCGAAGCCCGGTTCCCGCGCACCACGCGAAAGCCTTTGCCGAAGCGCAACTTCTTCTTTTTCATGCGTCCATCGTACAGCGGGCCGTCCCCGCGAAGGGACAGCCCGCATTGCCGCGAACTACCGAGGCTTACTTGCTTGCTGGAGAAGCCGGTTCCGCGCCCGACTGGGTGCCGGTGCTTCCGGCGCCCTGGCCCGAGCCTACGCCTCCGGTCCCCGGTTTAGCGCCCGAGTTCCCCATGCTGCTGCTGCTGCCGCTCGTGCTGGGGGTCGACGAGGCGCCCGACGAGGACGAGGTGCCGCCGGCGCTGGAGCCGGTGGTGATGCCTTCGTCCTTCAGGCACTTCTCGCGCTCCGAGCCCATCATGCTGAGGCACTTGCTGCTCGTGCTGGAAGCGCCGCTGCTGCCCGACACGCCGGAGGAGCCTGTCCCCGGAGTCGGCGAGCTTCCCGTCGCGCCAGCGCTGCTGCCCGTGCCACCGTATGTGGAGCCGGTGCCCTGCGCCAGCGACACGCCGGAAAGTGCAAAAAGCGCCGCGGCCGTAGCTGCACAGATGAGCTTCAAGGTTACCTCCTTTACTTGCTGCTGCCCGTTCCGGAGCTGCTGGAGCCGGTGCCGGAGCTGGAGCTGCCCATGCCGCTGCTGCTCGGCGAGGTGGAGCTGCTGCCCGACGAGCTCGGCGACGAGCTGCTAGGCGAGCTGGTGCTCGGCGAGCTGCTGCTCGGCGAGCTGCTGCTCGACGTGCCGCCGCTCGAGGAGCTGCTGCTGCCCGACTTGTTGAAGTACGCGTCCCACTCCGACCGCGAGATCGACCCGTCGCTGTTCTTGTCGACCGACGAGAACGACGGGGTCGAGCTGCTGGAGCTGCTCGCGCCGCCGGAAGCGCTCGGCGAGGACGACGAGGAAGACGAGCTTGGCGAAGACGAGCTCGGCGAAGCCGCGCTGGGCGAGGACGAGGAGCTGCTCGGCGAAGACGAGCTGCTCGAAGCTCCGCCGGAGGCGCTGCCCGAGGACTTGCTGCTGTCGGTCGCGCTCGGGCTCGAAGAGCTGCTGCTCGGGCTCGAAGAGCTGCTGCTCGGCGAGGACGAGCTGCTCGACGCACCGCCAGAGGCGCTGCCCGAGGACTTGCTGCTGTCGGTCGCGCTCGGGCTCGAAGAGCTGCTGCTGCCCGTGGTGCCCGTACTCTGCGCCGACGCAACACCGGCGAGTGCAAAAAGCGCTGCCGCTGTCGCTGTCACAACTACTTTCAACTTCATATGGATTCCTCCTAGGAGAGTGGGGAAAGAAGGCCTGCAGCCGGACTAATGCAATCCCCATGCCCGCAGGATGGCTGGGCACGAGACTTCCTTCACGCTTGTCATGCAATCGAGAGCGCTGACCTTGGGCGCCGCAGCCGCGCTCGCCTCGGCCGCGTTCGTCCAGCAGCGTGCTTGGAGCGCCGAGCGCGACAGCCCGCCGCTCGGCCGCATCGTGGAGGTCGATGGCGTGCGCATGCATTATCTCGATCGCGGCCAGGGCGCGCCGCTCGTGATGCTGCATGGCAATGGCAGCATGCTCCAGGAGCTGCGGCTGAGCGGCCTCTACCCGCTCGCCGCGGCGCGCTACCGCGTCGTCGTTCCCGATCGTCCCGGGTACGGCCACAGCTCGCGGCCGAGGCGGAGATGGTGGGGACCGCGCGCGCAGGCCGCGCTGCTGCGCGCGCTGCTCGCCCGGATCGGCGTGGAGCGCCCGATCGTCTTTGGCCATTCGTTCGGCGCGCTGGTCGCGCTCGCCTACGCGCTCGACTATCCGGCCGAAACGCGCGGCGTGGTGCTCGCGTCGGGCTATTACTTCCCGACTGCGCGGCTCGACGTGCCGTTCATGGCGTCGCCCGCGTTCCCGCTGTTCGGCGACCTGATGCGGCACACCGTCTCGCCCCTCATCGCCCGCGCCCTCCGGCCGCGCATGCTCATGCGCCTGTTCAGTCCGGCGCCGGTGCCGCGCTACTTCGAGCTCATGCCCACCTGGATGGCGCTGCGGCCCTCGCAGCTGCGCGCAGCGGCCGAGGACGCCGCGCTGCTCGTCCCAGCCGCCTTGCGCATGCAGCGCAGGTACCGAACGCTCGAGGTCCCGGCGGTCATCGTCGCGGGTGCGCAGGACCGCCACGTCGATCCGGCGCGCCACTCCATCGCGCTCGCGCGCCACATCGCCGGCGCCGAGCTCGTGGTTTCGCCGCGCGCCGGCCACATGGTGCATCACGTCGATCCGCAGCGCGTGCTCCATGCAATCGACGTCGTCGCGCGCTGATTCGCGGCCGCGCCGCGCGCTTCGTCATCTGTCGAACACTGCCGTCACCGATCTTCTGTAATCGTTGCACGCCACGGCACGAACTACCGCGCTCGCGCACCTTCGCGCTCGCGCAGACCGGCCTTTTGTTCAACCCCTGGAACAGCCCTTGCAGCGGGCCGGGCTCCACTACGGAGGCTACCCATGGAGCGAATCGAGAAATCCGTTGAAGTGAAAGCGCCGGTCCACGCCGTCTACAACCAATGGACGCAGTTCGAGGAATTTCCGCGCTTCATGGCCGGGGTGAAGGAAGTCAAGCAGCTCGACGACACCCATGTGCACTGGCACGCGGAGATTTGGGGCAAGGACAAGGAATGGGATGCGGAGATCACCGAGCAGGTGCCCGACCGCAAGATCGCCTGGCGCAGCGTCTCGGGCGATGCGCCGAACGCGGGCGAGGTACGCTTCGAGCCGCTGGGCCCGGACCGCACGCGGATTCATCTCGCGATGGCCTATGAGCCGCAGGGCGCGGTCGAGAACGTCGGCGACAAGCTCGGCGTGCTGAGCGCACGCGTGCAGAACACGGTCGAGGATTTCAAGAAGTTCATCGAGAAGCGCGGCGCCGAGACCGGCGGCTGGCGCGGCGAGGTCCACGGCGGACAGCGCACCCGCTGACTGCCCTACCGCCCTAGGAGATTCCCATGTTCCCCGCTGTGAGCGACTGGTCCGAAGCGATTCTCACCTCCCTCGCCGGAGGACTCGCGATGTTCTTCGCCGCGATTCCCAAGCTCATCGGCTTCGCCGTGATCCTGGTGGTCGGCTGGCTGCTCTCGGGCCTGATCGCCCGCCTCGCCGCGCGCCTCCTGCGCGCGGTGCGCTTCAACGAGCTCGCCGAGCGTTCCGGCTTCGGCAACTTCGTGCGCAACATCGGCGTGCAGATGGACTGCGCGGGCTTCCTCGCCGAAGTGGCGAAGTGGTTCATGCGCCTCATCGTGCTGGTCGTGGCCTTCGACGCGCTCGGGCTGCCGGCCGTCTCCGACGTCCTGCGACAGCTCCTGCTTTGGCTGCCGAACCTCGCGGTCGGCATCGTGGTGCTGGTGATCGGCGGCCTGCTCGCCAACGCCGCCGCCGGCGTGGTGCGCGGCGCGACCGCGAGCGCGGGCTTCCGCCATCCCGAGCTCCTCGCCAACGTGGCGCGCGCCAGCGTCTGGATCTTCGCCATCATCGTCGCGGTAAACCAGATCGGCATCGCGCAGGAGCTGGTGAACACGATCTTCATGGGCGCGGTGGCTCTTGTCGTGATCGCTCTGGGTCTGTCCTTCGGGCTCGGCGGGCGCGACATCGCCGCCAACATGCTCAGGCGCTGGTACATCGAAGCACAGGCTAACGAGGCCAAGGTCCAACAGGCGGTGCACAACGCCTCCGCCTCCGGCGACTCGTTCGTGGAGCGGCGGATGTCCGAGCGCCGGATCGGCCCCGGCGGGGGAATGCCCAGGCCGACCTGATGCCCGCGTTACACGGGCTCAGCGCCTGGGCAGCGCGAGCCCGTGCGCGACCATTCCGGCCGCGCAGACGAGAAGACCGAGCGTCGCGAGCGCCTCGACCGTGTCGATCTGCTGGTACCACCCGTCGTCGTAGACCCGGCCCACGAAAGGCCGCAGCACGGCGAGGGCGTAGACGGCCGCGCCGAGCGTGAGCAGCGCGCCCACGGTCACGACGACCGCGCCTCCGGAACGGGCTCGGCTCCACAGCAGCACGCCGGCGAGCAGGAACACCAGCCCGACGATCGGCCCCGCGACCAGGGACGCGTTCGTGATCACGCCCGCCTTTTAGCACGAAATCGGGGTCAGAGCCCGAATTCGCTTTCACGTACGTCAAGACGAGTTCGGGCTCTGACCCCGAATTATTCGGGCTTGAGGTTCGCCGCCTTGGCGACCTTTGCCCAACGCTCGAGCTCGACGCGCACGAGGCGCGCGAGCTCCTCCGGCGCGCCCGGGGCCGCGCTGAGGCCGAGGCTTTCGAGCCGCTCACGCGTCGCGGGCAGGCGAAGCGTTGCAGCGGTCGCGCCATTCAGCCGCGCCACGAGCTCGGGCGGCGTTCCCGCCGGCGCGAACAGACCGAACCACGCATTGACTTCGAGCCCGGCGATGCCCTGCTCGATCGCAGTCGGAACCTCGAGGAGCGGGGTGCGTTCCCGCGTCAGGACGGCGAGCGCGCGCAGCTTTCCGGCGCGGATGTGCGCGAGGGTCGCCGAGAGATCCACGAACATGAGCGGGATCTGGCCGCCGAGGAGGTCGCTCACCGCGGGTCCCGCGCCCTTGTAGGGGACGTGCGTCATCTCCACGCCCGTGATCTGCTTGAAAAGCTCGCCGGCGAGGTGCTGCGAGGTTCCCGCGCCGGCCGAGCCAAAGGCGAGCTGGCGCGGGCGGGCCCGCGCATAGTCGACGAGCTGGCGCAGGTCGTTCGCCGGCACCGACGGATGCACCACCACGACGTTGATGTTCGAGGCCACGAAGGTGATCGGCGCGAAGTCGCGCACCGGATCGAAGGGCACGCGGGCATAGACGCTCGGATTGATGCCGTGCGTGGCGATGCTGCCCATGCCGAGCGTGTAGCCGTCGGCGGGCGCCTTCGCGACGAGGTCCATGCCCAAGTTTCCGCCCGCGCCGGCGCGGTTCTCCACCACGACCGGCTGCCCGAGCGCTTCGCCGAGCGGCGGCGCGAGCGTCCGGCAAAGCGTGTCGACGACCGCGCCCGGCGGGAAAGGGCTCACCAGCCGGATCGGCTTCGACGGCCAGCCCTGCGCCCGCGCGGCGCCGCTCATCCACATCAGTGCTAGAACGATGAGACCGAGCCACACGAGCAGCACGACGGCGGCGCCGAGGCGGCCCAGCAGCGCTGTCTCGCGAGGGCTTTCGAGCACGCGCGAACGGCACTCGGACATCACCTCCTCCGGCACGAGCTTCACGACCAGGACCAGAGCGAGAGGCAGCAGGATGATCTCGTCGAGCAGCCCGAGCACCGGAATGAAATCCGGGATCAGATCGATCGGGCTCAGCACGTACGCCACGATCGCCACCAGCAGCGCCTTCACGTACCAGGGCGTGCGCGGGTGCTTCGCCGCGAGGTAAATCGCCAGCACCTCGCGCTTCAACTCCGCTGCGCGCGCCCTGAAGCTCGCCAGGACCGTCATGACGCCACGATAGAGCTTCCGGGGCGGCCGTGCCATGATCGAGACCGCTGGCGGGAGAAAGAAACGGATCGATGCGAAGACTTCGGCGATGGATCGGGCTTGCGGCGCCCCTGGCCCTTCTCGCGGCGGGCGGCTGCCCTGGCGGCGGCGGGGGCGGCGACATGCCGCCGCCAGGACCGCCGCAGGTGGCGCTCAGCGTCGAGCGCGTCTTCCCCGCGCTGACGTTCTCATCTCCGGTTGCGATGCTCCAGGCGCCCAACGACACGAGTCGCTGGTTCGTCGTTGAGCAGGGCGGCGTGGTGCGCGTGTTCCAGAACCTGCCGGCGGTCGCGACGAGCACCGTGTTCGTCGATCTCACGGACCGTGTGACGATGGATGGCGAAGCAGGTCTCCTCGGCATGGCATTTCACCCGAACTTTCCTGCCGACCGGCGCGTCTATCTTTTCTATTCGCACAGGGATACCCCCAACACGCCGCCGCTCGTGTCGCGGCTGTCGGAGTTCACCGCGGCAATCGGCGGCGCGACGCTCGACCCGAACTCCGAACGCATCCTGATCACGCTTGTGAAAAATCCAGGTTCGGAGACAAACCACAACGGCGGCAACCTCGCATTCGGGCCCGGCGGTTTCCTGTTCGCGGGGATTGGCGATGGCGGCGGCGGGAACGACCAGCACGGCACGATCGGCAACGCGCAGGACCCGAACACGCTGTTCGGCAAGATGCTGCGCATCCAGATTACCGCCGCTTCTGGAACCTACAGCATTCCGAATTCCAACCCGAACGTCGGCAAGCCGCTCTGCAACGTGAACGGCACCGGGACGCAGCCTTGCCCGGAAATTTTTGCGCTCGGAATGCGCAACCCCTGGCGTTGGAGCTTCGACCGCGCCAACGGCCAGCTCTGGGTCGGCGACGTGGGCCAGGGCGCAATGGAGGAAGTGGACCGCGTGGATCTCGGCGGCAATTACGGCTGGCGCTGCTTCGAGGGTACGCGCATGAACACCGACGTTAGCTGCGGCGTGCCGGGGCCATTCATACCGCCGGTCGCCCAGTACGGGCGCAGCGTCGGCGTAACCGTGACCGGCGGTTACGTCTACCGCGGCACGCGCTTCCAGGGACTCGTGGGGCGCTACATCTTCGCGGACTTCGGTTTCGGCACGATCTTCAGCATCGACGCCGCGGCGCAGGGCGTGCTCAACATGACGGCCGGTTTTTCCTCAGGTCTCACCCCCTCGTCATTCGGCGAAGGCCTGGATGGCGAGCTCTACGTCGTCGACTATGGCGGCGGCGGGCTCTACCACATCCGGCAGTAGCGCGAGGCCGATCAACGGCGTCTCGCGAGCGCCGCGATCCCGACAAACACCAGCGCCGCGGCGGCGGCCTCGAGCCAGATCGTGGCGTTCATCGCCGCCGTGTGCGCCGCCGCGGGTGCGAGCGCATAGTGCGCGAAAGCGTCGAAGCCGAGGGCAGCGTAGATGGCGATCAAGCCGAGGCCGACGACGGGATAGCCGCGGCGCAGAATCAGGTAGCCGGCGGCGCCGAGCATCGTCTCGCAGAGCCACGCAGCGTAGACCGCGGGCCGGGTGATCCACGCCGGCATGTTGGGGTAGTCGGCCAGGAACTCCGCATTGTGCGCGTGGTGCACCAGGCTCGCGGCAGCATAGGCGAAGAGCAGGACGGCGAGCACCCGGAGCCAGGCCCGCTCGAACGCCATCGCGCGCTCGCGGCTCATGCGCAGAGCCTGCCGAACGCCGCGGCCCCCTTCGGCGTGATGCTCACGGCGCGCGAGCGGCGCATGCGCAGGATCCAGCCGCGCTCGAAGTACATCTCGAGGAGCGCCGCGCCGAGCGCGCCGCCGATGTGCGGCCGCCTTTGCGTGAGGTCCACGCAGGCGCGCGCGAACGCGCGCCGCTTGTGCAACGCCCTCTCGAGATCGACGCCGAGCGCCGCGAGCCGCTCCTCGCCGAGCGGCGTCAGCCGGAAGTCGCGGTCCTCGGCGGCGAGCCAGCGTGCGTCCACCATGGCGGCGCAGACCTGGACCGCGGTGTCGCCGGCGAGGTGGTCGTAGCAGGTGCGCGCGCGCAGGAACTGGGGCGGCGTCGCCCGCGGAATCGCCGGTGCCCGCGGCGCGCGCGACTGCAGCGCCTCGCCGAGCGACCCGAGGCTCTCCACCGCGTCGGCCACCTCGGGGCTCGCGATGCGGAAATAGCGGTGGCGCCCCTGCGCCTTCAGCTCGAGCAGGCCGCCCTCGACCAGCTTCGCGAGGTGCGCGCTCGCCGATTGCGCCGAGATGTTGGCGGCGAACGCGAGCTCGCCCGCCGGCCGCAAAGTACCGTCGATCAGGGTGCGCAGGATGCGCGCCCGCGCCGGGTCGGCGAAGAGGCCGGCGACGCGCGCAAGATCGGATCCATCCATATTTCACCTTTCCGTGAAACGTAGACGCTACACCGCGCGCACAATCGCTGTCCAGCCGATTGTTGCGGCTTACCGCCGTTCGATCCCGCCACCGGGGAAGCGCTCGTGCGCCCCTTCCGCGAGCAGGCTCAGATCGTGCTGGAGCAGATGAAGCGCTGCCTCGAAGCCGCCGTGTTCGCGCGCTATTTTCCCGCCGGCTCGCCCGTGCGCATCTTCCTCTGCGTCGGCGCCTTTCCAGGACCGTTCGACATCGAGGTCGATTGCATCGCCGTTCTCTGAACCAATATTCTCAGGAACGCCGTGCGACGATGAAGATGCCCCCCCGCAAGCACGCTTGTGATCCACGCCACCGTGATGCCGAGCTGGCGGCCTTCCCACAGCCCGGCGAACCAGCGGTTGAACTGGTCGAACAGCACCGACGCCTTGCCGCCGAAGCGCTCGAGCTGGCGGACGTAGGGCTTCGAGCCGCGCATCTCCGCGAGCGCGGCGCTGGCCGGCGCGTCGTCCGCCGCAAGGTAGATGCCGAGCGCGCTCGCCAGGCCCAGCGCCAGGATCACCAGCGCGCCGAGCCGGAGGCGTGTTCTCCTGTCCATCACGCCAAGAATACGGCGGGCGGCCGGAGCCGCCCGCAGGTCTTACAGCGTACGTTTCAGTTCTACCGGAACAGGTTCGGCGGGCCCCCCACCGCGTTGAAGATGAAGTCGCGCGCGTCCTCGAGCTTCTGGCGCAGCCGGCGCTGGTCTACGTCGAGCAGCTTTCCCTTCCATTTGCGCACCCTGCCGGCGACGATCACGGTCTCGACATTGCTGCGCTCCATCATCTGCACGACGGCACCCGGTACGTGGTTGACCGGGAACACGTTGATGTGCGTGGCGTCGAGGATGATGATGTCGGCCTCCTTGCCGGGCGTGAGCGTGCCGGTCTTGCCGTCCAGTCCAAGATGTTTCGCGCCGTTGATGGTGGCGTAGCGCAACACGTCCCGCACGTTGAGCAGCGGCAGCGAGCCTGGCGCTGGCGGGGCCGGCGGCGGCGGCCACGCCGAGCCCGGAGCGACGCCGCCGACGAATGTTGTGAAGTCTCCCGTGTTGAGGATGTCCTGGTTCACCACCATGCGCTGCATGGTCATGGCGGAGCGCATCTGGGTGAAGAAGTCCGCCGTCAGGTTCGTCTCGACGTCGACACTGAGCGAGGGCTCGATGCCCAGTTCCTGCATCTTGTGAATGGGCGGAATGCCATGGCGCATGTTCATCTCGATCGGGAACGCGATCGAGACGTGCGCGCCGACCTCCTTGACCCTCTTCCAGCCCTTGTCCGACATGCCGGTCATGTGGATGAACAGATGCTGGTCCTGCTCTCTGAGCCCCAGCGACCCGTTGCCGGCAGTGCCGTCGGCGAGCTTGTCGAGAGTCGGGCGTATGCCGAACGGAGAGAGGATATGCGCCGAAAGCTCGAGGTTCAGCTCACGCCCAATGTCCCAGGCGAGCTGATAGTTGGGCAGGTAGACCTCGACCCCCATGATCATGTGGACGAGCTGATCGCTGTTCGAAAACCATTTCTGCTTGATGCGCCTCGCGTCAGTCGGATACTGGTTGCCGGGATTGGTGCCGATAAAGGCGGCGCCGGCGCTCTCAAAGTAGCCGAAGGCGGCGCGGCGCCCGGTATCGAACAACGCTTGGATGGCGGCGTCGGAGTGCTCGGGCGAGTGGTGGATCTGCGACACGTCGTGGACCGTCGTGACGCCGTTGTCGAGCTGCGCCAGGCCGCCGAACAGCTCGCTGATGTACACATCCTCCGGCCGGTAGACGGGGGCGAAGCCGAGCAGAACGTTGCCGAAATAGTTTTGTGCCGCGCTCGCCCTGCCCGAGCCGTCGTCGATCAGGATGCTGTCGGGAATGGAGCTTCTTATCGCAGTCCAAGCCTGGTGGTGGTGCGTGTCGACGAAGCCGGGCATGACGATCTTGCCGCGGGCGTCGATCTCGCCGGCGCCGCCTGCTTTCAGGTTCGGCCCGACCGCGACGATCTTCTTGCCGTCGACCAGCACGTCGGCGCTTACGAACTCACCCTTGTTGGGCATGCTCGGGTCCATCGTCATCACCATGCCGCCGCGGATCACATAGCGCCGTCCCCGCTTGCCGCTGTCCTGCGGCGGATCAACGCGCTCGTCGTCCGCGCGCGCCGGCGCGTTGAACAGGCTCATCCCCGCGGCCCCAGCCGCGGCTGCCGTCGAAGCCTTCAGGAAATCGCGCCGTCCGAGCTGCGAGCGCGCATGGTTCTGCGGACGTCCTTGGTCGCACAGGATGCACATTCTTGGTCCCCTCCTCTATGGGCGAAGCCGCGCGTTGTGCCGGCTCCTCGGTCGATTCTGGACTCGAAACCGCGCTCCTGTAAATCCGATCTTCGAACGCCTCGCCTCGTCTGTGGGAAGCAGCCCACGCAGGCAGCCTGGCGGGGAGTCGGCCCAACGTGCAATTCCAGTGCCTTCCGACGACTTGCTGAATAAGGAGCTGAGCTTGTGTTTGGCTGCGGTCAGGTTGCGCCGGGTTAAGCCCACATCAGCCTCCAGAGCAGGACGCCGAGCACTGCCGCGGCAATGACCAACCCGGCCCCCAGCGCCTTCAACAGCCGCCCACGCGAGATCGCCTTTTCCCCGGTGAGCACCGGCGTGTCGCGAATGACCCGAAGTCCCGGAGGTGGATATTCGCGCACGCGAAGAACCTTTTGGCCCAGCCACCAAAGACAGACGGCGAAAGCAGCGAGCGGCGCGAGCAGCAGCGCAGCAATCGCGAGCAAGGCGACTCGGGCTCGTTCCGGATCGGCGAGGACCCAGTCCTTCAAGGGAACGCGATAGAGCTCGGACGCCGCGATCACTACGGCGCCCGCGCACAGGCCGGCGACGAGAATCGTCCACGCCAGGCGGCGAGTGACCGGGTCAGCCTTGCGGACGTCGTCGGACATTCGCCCGCTCGCTCTTGCGGATGACGAGCTTCAGCCCGGACCAGACCTCGCTCACGGCGCACACCTTGACGTCCACGAAGCCGAGCGGCAGGGCGATCTCGCGGATCGTGCCCTCGGTAATATCAGTCTCGACCCTGGCAGCCTTCTTCGGCCACGAGACCCACACGAACCCGGCCTGCTCCAGGCTCTTGCGAACCCCGGCGAGTTGCTTTTCGAGAACGGCTCGCTTCGTGGCGAAGACGTGTACGGCGCGGAGCGGCTGTGCCATGCCTGAAACGATGCTCACGCCGCCCGGCAGCTTGCCGAGCCAGGCGCGATATTCCTTCGGCGCGTCGATCAGCACGAGCGTCAGCGGCGGCGCGATGCCGAGCTTTCTCGAGAGCGGCGTTCCCGAATAGCCTGCCACGGCGCTAGCCCGCACGCTGACCCGGGCGCGGATCGAGCGCCCGGATCTGCCGATCCTGGACGCGCGCGAAGAGGAGCAGCGCGGTGACGGCGCCGATCAGCGCGCAGAACATGTCGGATTGCGTGTCCCAGGGATCGCCCTGCGTGCCCAGGAATTCCTCCGCGCCCTGGCCGAGCGCCAGCGCCGCCGCCCATTCGATCAGCTCATACGCCGCGCTGATCGCGAGGGCAATGCAGAGAACGACGAAGGACAGCATCCTTTTCCCGGCCACATGCCGCCCCCGGATCAGGATCTCGCGCGCAACGAGGGCCGGGACGAAGCCTTGCATGAAGTGGCCGATCTTGTCGTAGGGGTTGCGGCCGAGGTCCAGCAGTTCGGCGAGCTGGAAGCCGAGCGGAACCCTCGCATACGTGTACGCGCCGCCGAGCATGAGCACGCCGGCGTGCAGAAAGATGCAAACATAGAGCAGCGTGGTCAGCGGAAAGCGCCGCCACGTGGCCCAGAGCACGGGCAATCCAATGAGCACGGGGAGCACCTCCAGCGCCCATGTCAGCCGGTCGTACGGACGCGCGCCCGACACTGCGAGCAACGCGACCAGCGCAATTGCGCCGGCAACCAGCGTTCGTGGGCGCGGCGTGCCTGGATTGCCGGTCGGCATCGCCGTCTTACTTCTTCGGCCGGAAGCGCATCGCGCTCCACACCTCGTCGAGCGCGACCTGGCGCACGCCCTGGATCCCCCTGCCGAGCAGGTGGCGCCAGAGGATGTCGCGGTTGAGGTCGGTGTCGAGCTTGCCTGCCTTGGGGTACGCGATCCAGGCGATGCGATCCTCTTTGGCCGCGTCGATCGCCGGGCGGGCGCGCGACTCCACCTCCGCGACGGTCTTCACGAACACGATAACGGCCTCGGCCTTCGCCGAGCCGGTCGCCGGCATGCCCACGAGATTCACGTCCGCGGGCTTTCCGACTACGCGCGCCTTCATGCCCGGCTTGAGGTTCAGCCTCTTCGCAACGTCCGATCCGGCAGCCATGGACGCGCCTGTTACCGGGAGCCCGCGGTTCCCGCGGGGGCGACCTGGACGCCGCGCAGGCCGCCGCGCTCGATCGTCTGCTTCACCAATCCCGAGGCCTTGGCTTCCTCCAGGAACTCGCTGACGTAGGCGAGGCGACGCGCGTGGCCCTTCGGCACCATCGCCGCCATGGAAATGATCGCGAAGTGGTCGTCCAGAACCCTTGCCCCGGGCTGGCGAGCCGCTTCGGCGAGCAGCACGAACCGCGGCGCCGCGTAGGCGTTGGCATTCCCGCCGCGCACCAGCTCGATCGCCGCGGCGATGCTGCCGGTGCGCACAAGCTCAGCGTGCTTGAGCATGCGCGTGAGGCGCAGGTCCGACGCGTCGCCGCGCGGCACGGCGATGCGGACCCCGACGCGGTCCGCGTCCGCGACGCTGCCGATCGGCGAACCCGCGAGCACGATGTAGGTGAAGTCGCTTTGCATGTACGGCGGCGAGAAGTCCGCCTCGCCCGCCCGCGCCGGGTCGGCGACGAGAAACGTCACGTCCCAGGCGTTCGTTCGAAGGCCTTCCAGCACCGCGCCGGGTCTCGCGTAATAGACCGGCTCGAGATCGACGCCGATCTTCGCCGCAAGCGCGCGCCCGAGGTCCAACGCCGGGCCGCGCGGATCGCCGCTCGCCGTATCCTTGATGGCCAGAGCAGGACTGCCGAGGCCGATCCCCACGCGGAGCTTGCGGGCCTCCACCAAGTCCGCCACTCTAGGGTCGGCGGCCTTCTGAGCATGCGAAAGCCGCACTGCCGCGATTTGCGTTCCAATGCCCAGCACCCCGGCAAGCCACAGCGTCAATGCCAGTCGTTTCGTAGCACCCCCCTTGGCGAACGATCTATTTTCGCCGGATGCCGATCCACCTGCGCCTATTTCTGCCCCTGGCACGAGATGCGCAGCTTGCGGCCGCCGAAGTGCTCTTCGCTCTCCGCGACCACCTTGTAGCCGCCGGGGCAGAGTTGGCCGGCCTTTTCATAGCAGATGTACCAGCCGAAGTAGCCGCACGAGATCTGATATTCCCCGGCCCGGGCGGTGTCCGGCGCCTGCTGGCTGGTGGCGCACCCGGCGGCAGCAAACGAGAGCAAGGCCGCGATCGCCGCGGTCCGGACCTCAGTACGGCGAGCCATCCTTGTGCACGAACTTCCATTTGCCGTCGACGAACGCGGCCTTGATGTCGTCGTCGGGATAGCTGCCTTCGTCGCCCGGGGTGCGGTCGCCGATCTCGAGGTAGACCACGTCCGCGCCGGTCTCGTTGACGAGCCGGTGGCCGTTGCCCGTGCCCTTGCGGAAGCCGGCGCACATTCCCGGCGCGAGCCTCGTGCGGCCCTCGTCGGTGTGCAAGGTCGGATGGCCTTCGAGGACGTAGACGAGCTCGTCCTGCTTCGAGTGGGCATGGCGCAGCGCCGAGACCGCGCCCGGCGCGAGACGCGTCAGGTTGACGCCGAAGTTGGAGAGGCCGAAGAGCTCGCCCAGCGGGCGCTTCAGCCGGCCCGCCATGCGCGAGGCGAACGGCTCGGGGTAGCTGGTCGGCCGAGTCCGCGCCGGGACTTCGGCCGCGACGACGGCGACGGGATAGGTCTCGCTGGCCATGCGGTTCTCGTCTTGGGGCAGGAGCGGAAGCCTAGCGCACTTCAGCGTCCGGCATCGTTGCGGCTTTGTTTCTGCCACACGAGGAGACGGCGCGGCTGCGGGGCGCCCGCCGCCTCGATGATCGCCCTGTCGTCGAGGCCGGCGAGGCGCCGCTGGAGGACCGCGACCAGGCCGTGCTTGACCGCGAGCTCGTTCGAAACCGCCACGCCGGCGCCGTTGCGCCCTTCGAGCAGGAAGAAGAAGTCCTCCGACCACGGCCCTTCGTCGGTCGTGACGATCTCGACCCGGGTGACCTCGTCCCAGAGCACGCGCTCCTGCCTTTTCTTTCCCAGCCGGGGGCCGTAGCGCCTGGTCACGCCGAGATCGTCGACCTCGATTTCGTCGACCAAACCCTTGGCGCCCGGCAGCAGGAGCGCGAGGAAGCCCACGACCCAGAACGCTCCCGCCCACCACGGCATGCCGCCCTGCACGGCAAAGGCGAAGCTCAGCGCCGCGAACACCGCGAACCCGATCAGCGCCAGGCGCTTGCGCGAGCGGATCCTTCTCGTCACCGGTTGCGCCAGGACTCTAGCGGCGCGGATAGCCGAACGAGCCGAGCTCGAGCTTCTTCGCGCCGCTCGCGCGCACCACTTCGATCAGCTCGACGAACGCGTCGAGCGGCGCCGAGCCGAAATCCACCGAGAACGACCATCCGTCCCGCGTCCTTTCGGGCTGCGTCACGTTGTGCACGATCTCCGAGAGGCCGTTTGCATCCTTGGGCTTCTTGTCGCCGATGTCCATCCACCTGTCCATCCACGCAACGAGGGCGGCATCGTCCGCGAGGTCGCCGTCGAACCTGAATTCCAGCCCGTTCCACACGAACGGATGGAGCGCGACGCCGAGCCCTTGCCAGCGCTCGCTGACCGGGTCAAACGCGTCCGCAGCGGTGAGGTTCACCTCGATCGGGCCGCTCTTGTCGCCGCGCCGGCAGAAGATGTCCAGCGTGTAGTGGCGGTACGGCTTGCGGAGCTTCTCCAGCGTCGTGTGGACCTTGACCTCGGGCACCGCCGTGTCGTGCTGGCCCCGGGCCTCGCAGAGGGCGTGGAGATAGACCGAATGGTAGTTCTCGCGCTCGGCGTCGAGCATCTCGATGATCGAGCGCTGCTGCTTGCTTCTGTCTGACGCACCCACTTTGCCCACGGCCCGAAGGAACCTCCGTTGGGCAAACACCTGCCCGGCCGACGCATTCCTCGCGAGGCTGCAAAGCCCGCTAGACCCACACGTCGTTCTGCGCGGTGCGCTCGCCGCCCTCCTCGCCGGTGTTGGGCACGCCGCGCGGCTCGATCAGGAGGAGCTTCACCTCGGATTCGGCGTACGGCTTGTGTTCCACGCCTTTCGGCACAACGAACATCTCTCCCGGGCGCAGGGTCACCGCGCCGTCCCGGAAGTCGATCCGCAGCGAGCCGTCGACGACGATGAAAGTCTCGTCGGTGTCCTTGTGGTGGTGCCAGATGAAGTCGCCCTTCAGCCTGACGACCTTGAACTGGTAGTCGTTCATCTCCGCCACCACCTTCGGCGCCCACTGCTCCGTGAAAAGCGAGAACTTGTGCTGGAAATTGATCGGCTTATAGGTCACGGGCGTCGCTCGCGGCGCTATAGGCTTTGGGTTCGGGCTAGTATCCTCGCCGAGCTCGCCGCTGTCCATTTATCCCGGATTCCTGCGGCCGGCCGCTCCGTACATCAGCGTGCGCCACAGCCATTCGAGCGGGCCGAAGCGATATCGGCGCAGCCACCACTTGCTGAAGACAAGCTGCACCGCGTAGAGCGCCACGCCGAGCGCGAACGCGGCCGCCGCGCCCATCCGGCCGAATTGCCCCAGTCCGTAGCCGAAGAAGATGAAGCCGAGAACGAAGGACTGCAGCACGTAGTTGGTGAAGGCCATGCGCCCAAGCGGCGCGAACACCGACAGGAAGCGACGCGTGGAAGGACGCTCCGCGAGCGCGAACAGCGCCGCGCCGTAGCCGAGCGCGAGCAGCACCGGCGCCAGATCTGCGAGCGCCTGCCCCGCCGCGTCCAGGCCGCCGAGCGCGTCGTGGGCCTCGGCCCCGGTGAGGACGGCGCCGAGCGCAATCCCCGCGACCGCCGCGATCAGGATCTCGCTGCGGAAGTCCTGGGTGCGCGTCAATATTCCGGCCTTCCACAGAAACATGCCCAAGACGAAGAGCGCCAGCGTCCGCAGGAACACGGAAAGGTGCAGCTTGAGGAGCCACGGCAACTCCCCGAGGCTGAATTGCCACACCTCGGCGAGCGTGCCGCTCGAGTACACGTGATTCGCCGCGGCCACGTGAGCCCGCAGCTCGGCGGCGCCCGGCCAGCTGATCGAGTACAGCGCCGGAGCGCCGGCGTACGCGGCGAGGAAGGCCAGTGCCGCGAGCAGGAGCGCTCTGGCCGGCAGGAGAAGGAGCGGCAACACCACGAATCCCGCGAGCGCGTACTCGGTCAGGATGTCGCCGTTCCAGATGAACAGCAGGTGGATCAGCCCGAAGGCGAGCAGCACGCCGAGCCGGCGCGCGAGCCAGTAGAGCGGCCGGCCCGCGCCGGACAGCCGCTCGAACTGGATCGCCAGTCCGACCCCGAACAGCAGCGCGAACAGGCAGAACGACTTGGATTGCACGCCGAGCGCCACGACGCGCTCGACCATGATGTCGGCGCCACCGCCCGACGGCGGACCGAGGAGCTGCTGGAAGATGGAAACGCGGAACTCGGTGACGAGGTTCACGATCAGGACGCCGAACAAGGCCACGCCGCGCACCGCGTCGATCGCCTCGATGCGGTTCTGCGGCGCAACTGGCGCGGGCTGCGGTGCTGCGCCTGACTGCCGCTCGTCCGTCAACCGCGCGCCGTCAGACCCCATCGGGCTTTTGTCGCTTCACAATTTCGGCGATGCCGGCGCCCCACAAGCCGAGAAACCGCTCGTAGTTCTCCTTGAGCGCCGCATCGGCCTGCGTGACGCGCTCGACTTCCGGGCTCAGCTCGCCGAGCAGCAGGCCGATGTAGCCGAACCACTCGTCCATGCTGACCGAAGCAAGGCCGACGAGCTGGGCGAGCAGCCGCCGCGTGTGCGCCAGGCGCAGATTGGCGATCAGCTTGCGCTCCGCGTCGGAAATCTCGTCCGGGTCGCACGACGCGAGCAGCTTCACCGCTTCCTCGAGCGCATGGGCCTTGAGCTCGGGCCGCGTCTCGCGCTCGGCCTGTTCGAACAACGCGCGCGCGTCGGCGATGTCCCGGGCGACGCTCATCGCGCCACGCCCTAGGCGAGGGGGCGTGGAGGCGATCCCGCTTCGACCGCTCCGCGGTCACCGCCGCTCGAGTCGTCCTGCCGCGGCGGGACGGGAAGGTGGATGTGCAGCGTGATTCCCCGTTCCTCGTTCCGGTCCGCCCAGATCCGACCCCCGTGCGCCTCCACGATCGAGCGGCTGATGGCGAGGCCCATCCCGAGCCCGTGCGGCTTGGTGGTGACGAAATGCTCGAACATCCGCTCGAGGTCGGACTCCTTGGCGCCGAGGCCGCTGTCCCGGATCGCGACCGCAACGTGCCCTGCGTCGCGCCGGCGGGTCTCGATGCGGATCTCGCGCGGCCCTTCGCCGGCGGCCGCGATGGCCTCCGCGGCGTTGACCAGCAGGTTGATGAGCACCTGCCGCAGCTGGACGCCATCGCCGAGCACGGCCGGCAGCCGCTCGCCGCGCGCGAAGTGCACGGCAATGTTCCTCCTGCGGATATCGGTGGCGAGCAGGTGCAGCACGTCGTCGATCAGCGCATTCACGTCGAGCGGCGCGCGTCCCGCGGGCTGCTTGCGGAACAGGGCCTGCAGGCGGCGAACGGTCTCGCCGGCGCGCACCGCGTCCGCCGCCAGGTCGTCGATCGCCTCCCTCACGTCCGGATCCAGGCGCCCGGCGATTAGCAGCCTGCGCGCGGCCTGCGCATTCGCTGCGATCGCGGTGAGCGGCTGGTTGAGCTCGTGCGCGAACGACGCGGTCAGCTCGCCAAGCGTCGTGACTCGAAGGGCATGCGCGAGCTCGTCGCGCTGGCGCTGAGCCTCTTCCTCGGCGCGACGGCGGCGCTGCTCGCTTTCCTCGCGCGCGGTCTCGGCCCGGCGCAGCTCGGCGCGGTTCGCCAGCAGGCCGACGACGAGAGCGCTCTGCAGGAGAAACAGGACCACGCCGCCCACGATGTACCACCTGTAGAGATCCCAGACCGAGGGGTTGCGGAATTCGACCACGCTCCCCGCCGGCAGCGCCCGCTCCTCGAGTCCCCAGCGGTGGAGCTGGCGCCAGTCGAACAGGTTCAGGTCCGCCGCGACCGCGACGAGCGGAATCGACGCAGGCGCCGCGCCGCGCAGGATCCGCACCCCGATCTCTGCCGCCTGCTCGCCGTGAGTCGTCACGCTGTAGACGTGCCCGCCGACGGCGCCGAGGCCCACGAACTGGTCCAGCGAGACATAGACCGGCGCACTGGCCACGGCTGCGATGCGCGAAAGCGCTTCGTGGGGAACGAACGCGCTGCCCGAGCCGTCGGCGAAGAGCGTGAGGTAGTAGACGACGCTGTGCGCGGGAAGGTTCGCCAGCCTGGTCAGAAGCTCGTTGAAGGGCAGCGCGGTGAGCCAGTTGATGGCCACCTTGCCTTCGAATGGCTGGAGGTCGCGGCGCGCGATCGCCTGGATCTGGCGGTCGAATCTCGCGGCGCCGCCGACGACGAAGACGTTGCGGGTGTCCGGCTGCAGGCGCAGCGCGATGTCGAGCGTGGGTGCGAACGTGCGCTTGACCAGCACGCCGGTGACGTTCCCCGGCAGCGCCTTCCCCTCGACATCCGAGGGATCGGCGCCGCAGATCACGATCGGCACCCCGGGGAACAAGGCCTTGCCCTCTCGCAGGAGAAAATCGAGCGACGGCCCCATCACCGCGACGATCAGATCGGGGCGCTTGCCGTCGTACTTGCGTCGGAAGTACTCGCGCAGCACTCCGTAGTAGCCCGGATCCTTGAACTGGGAGACGTGCAGCGCCTCGCTGTAGAGCTCGACGCCGTCCTTCATCTCGCGCTGGAACACCTCCCGCAGGCCGCGATTGATCAGCGCCAGCCCGGGCAGATCCTGTTCCTCGTCGAAGATGAAAAGCACGTTCTGGCGCGCCTGCGCGAGCCCCGGCACCATGGCCGCAGCGAGAGCCAGCGCGAGGAACAGCGCGGCGCAGCGATGACGAAGAGCGATCGTGTTTGCCACGTGTCGGATCATACGACGGGCTCGAGTGACCGGGAGTCACGCGCGCGCACCGCTTGCCCGCCGAGCGCTGCGCTTCTATGCTCTGGGATCGTCAGACTGGAGACAGGCCCATGATCAAGGTCAGCGTGATGTACCCGAACACTCCCGGCGCCCGGTTCGATCATGCCTACTACCGCGACAAGCATATGCCGCTGGTGAAGGCACGCATGGGCGACTCCTGCCTGTACTACACGATCGACAAAGGCCTCGCCGGCGGCGCACCGGGGACCTCGGCGACCTACGTGGGCATGTGTCACATCTTCTGCGACTCGCTGGAGCGGTTTCAAACCGGCTTCGGCCCGCACGCGAAAGAGATCATGGCCGACATTCCCAAGTACACCGACCTCACCCCGGTCATCCAGATCAGCGAAGTCGTCGTCGGGCAGCCGCGCGCCTAAGGAGTTCTCGCCAGACCTCGCGAGAGGCCCGGACGCCGATCCGAACGCCGGCATCGCTCACCAACGCGCTGTCAGCCGCCGGATTTGGCTGCACGCGGACGCTCCATGGCCACTTGTGATCGGACGAAGCCGAGTTTCTCGTAGAAGCCCGCAACCCCTTCGCGGCCCGCGCGCAGCACCCAGGTCATGCCCGGGTCGTCGCCCATGACGGCTTTGACCAGCGCGCGGCCGATGCCTTTGCGTCGGTGCTCCTCCGCAACCGCGAGCATCGATATGTAGCCGTTCTCCATTCCGTCCGTAAGAGCGCGCAAGACACCAACGAGCTGCTCATTTTCGACCGCAACGAGACATCGCTGCGACCGCGACACCAGCTCCCGGAACCGCGCCGGATCGGAAACGCGATGACGCCAGCCACACGCCTCCAGAAGGCGCCTCGCCGCTTCCATCTCGGACGGCCGAATATCGCGGACTTCCATCCGACGCCTAGCGTCCGCGTGGCGCGCCGGCCGGCGGCGTGTTGTCAGGTGCCAAGGCTCACTCGCTCCGCTCAATGCTTCGGTTCATGCTGGATCAGGCCCAAGACGTTGCCTTCACTATCCTTGGCGAGCGCCCTCCATCCCACCCCTGGGATGTGGTGCTTGCGCAGAAATATCATGCCGCCAAGCTCGGCGACTTTGTGAAGCGTGACATCGATGTCGACGACCGGAAAGTAGCAAACGAACGCATTGATGAAGCCGTTGAGCTCTGGCCTGCCTGGATAAAAACCGATTCGCGGCGCGAGGCCACCGATAACTTCAGCGCCCTCCGGCGACGCCCGAGTAATGGTCCAGTAGTCTCGTGCTTCGTCCCCGCGGACAAAGTTCCAACCGAACAACTTCGAGTAGAACGAAATGGCGCGCGCCGTATCCGAAGCGAGAATATCAAAGTACATCTGCTAGGCTGTATTCGTAGATGCCTCCTGCCACGCAGTCGGATCGGGTTCCCATTCGCCGTCTCCCAGCAGGGCCTCGAAATGCTTGCCGAGGCCATGGCCGAAATGCTTGTGCGAAGCGCCCTGACCTGCGTCCTCCGAGGAAGCCTCCGAAGCAAACAGCCGGAAGAGCTCGTAGTTCTCGGCAAGCGAACGTACCGTAACCCAGGCAAGCTCGTAGCTCAACTCCGAGATCTTGTCCGGCCGGTGGAACGCCAGGCCCGACCAGTACTGCTGCACCGACTCGGGGTCCCACCAGTTCCGGTGGCGTTCGATCCAGCTCAGCTCCAGCCTGCGCCCATAGCGCGGGCACAGGGAAGACTCGAGGTTGACGGCGATGCCTTCGTCAAGCCACCGGGGGAGCGGCAGATGTGAAATCAATGCATGGGTGAGCTCATGCGCCACCACGGTCTCGAGAAGGTCCGGCTCCCGGCGCGGCAGGGCAAAGTGGCCGTAGCCGGAATTGAGGTGGACCCCGGAGCTGCCGGCATAGTGTCCGCCATCGGCGTAGAACGGCGCGATGTACTCGTAGTATTCGTCCTCGGTCTCGAAGACCATGATCACGTGGGGTCCGAGGCCATCCGTGGCGGCGAGACCTCTCAGCGCCCTCGAAATGCCGCGGCGCGCTCGCTCGGCGAAGGCGATGAGGTTGGCGGCGGGGCGTTTCTCCAGCGGACTCGCCAGAATGAAGTTCTCCGACCGCGTACAGGCGTATGCCGCCCCCGCGGCAGCACAGTGTTCCTCTGCCCAGCGTTCGGCGATGCTGCGCCACGCTGCGTTCTCGTCCATGGGTGCGGCCTCGGTTACACGCGCGGCGATCTCCTCCCATTTGGGCCGTGGATATCGGTCGGCGCGCGGCATGAGGCCGTCGACGAACGGAAGAGCGGTTCGAACCGATGTGCCGTCAGGCTCGCCGCGCATGAAAGTAGCCCCCTAACACGGCAGCCGGAACGGGGATCAGCACCGAATACGCGACCGTCCACGCGCTGGACGGATACGAGATGGGAGTGGCATACATGACTCCCACGAAGAGCAGGCTGATCACGCCCACCGCAATGCCGTAGACGATGAACCGCTTCGACCCGAGATGTTCGATTCCAGGGTACCGAAGAACGCACTGGCGGCGATTGCCACGGCACCGCCCAAGAATGCCGCTTGCCAGCGCAGGCCCTGAACGGGGTTGCTTGGTTTCATTCTTGTCCCCCACGCGCCGTTGAAGGCGCGGCCGCCCTAATGATGTACCAACCGCGCCCCGGGCCGCTACGCAATATTTCGCGACGCAGGAACTAAAGCCAGCTAATGAAAGTGCTAGCTCGCTTGAGCGTTGGAGCTAACCACGGCTCTCAGACACATGTACGTGCCGAGCGCCAGCAAGCCGATAAAAAACGTGCGACGGAAGACCTGTTCATCAGTGCGCTGGCGGACGATTTGCCCGACATACATCCCGGCTAACGAGAAAACAAGCGCGACCACCCAACTGCCGGCGACGTCGATGCGAAGTTGCCCATGGACCATGAGGGCTGCCGCCAATGCAAGCGGACAAACGAACGCGTTAATGCCGACGATCTGCACCAGCTCCTCTTTGCCGAGTCGAAGAAACGTCAGGTACGGAGCCGTAGGAATGACAAACACGCCGGTTGCGCCATTCAGCGTACCGGTCACGAATCCAACGAGCGGTGACAGCCATCGTTCGGCGTACGGGCGAATTTCCAAGCGTCGTCCGACAAGTCCGTAGATCGCATAAGCCGCAAGCACTGCACCCAATGCACCAGTGGCGGCGGACTGCGAGGACCTGGTGAGGAACTCAACGGTCGAAAACGTTCCGATCACAGTGGCGACGATCATCAAAGCGAATCGGCGCAAAAGCGAAAGCAGCGCAGGTCCCGATGCAACCTGCCACATGTTCGTAACGAGCGCCGGGATCACCAAGATGCCGGCGGCTTGGGCGGGCGTCATTACGATGCTGAGAAGGCCCATGCCAACGGTGGGCAACCCGAGTCCAAGCACGCCCTTAATGCCCCCAGCGAGCAGGAATACCGCGGCGATAAACACGGCGAGGTTGAATTCGGACATCTGCGCGCCGTCTAACGCGCGAGCTCAGCCGCGCGTCTGTTGGGTCGGCTGCAGCGACCGGTTAGGCCGCTGGATGCCGGAGCAATCATGCGCCATTGACCACAGAATCCACAACTTCGTATCTATCGGTTGTTACCTTGGCGCCGGTTGCTGCCGCCATCCCGGCTTGGCGTTTTAGCCGCGCGGCCTCGCTCGCATTCATTGCGTCTTCGCTTTCCCAGATGGTGACGATCATTCCCCTTCCAGCTTTGCGATCCGCTAGCCAATATACGGCGTTCAGTCCTGGGTCCTTGACGATGTTCGGTTTGACCTGCTCTCGCCCGCGAAGAATCCATTTCTCCAACTCCTCCGCGGTCCCTTCCCACGTGCCGATGCGGGCAAACATCTTCCACCTCCGCTCAATAGGGCTTACCCCGCAAACTCGACCTCCGGGTCACCGTGTTGATGGCGCTATTGTCCCGATGCACCGCTGGGGTCAGGCACTGGGGACCCTACCAGGTAGACAATTGCGGCGACCGTGAGGGCCGCACCGGTGACAACACGCCACGACAGTTTCTCATCATGGAGAACTGTGGCGCCAAGAATGGCCGTTATCAAAGGGTATGAAGCGACGACTGGCGCAACGGCCCAGACGGGTGCCATGCTAAGCGCCGCGTACATCAGCAGGACGGCGCTGCCGTTCAGGATTCCAGTCCCGGCAAACCAGGCGATGCTTGCCCTCGTCAGGGGCGGATTCTGCGAGCGGCGGAGGCGGTCGGCACCGACCACCGTAGCCGAGGACACCGCATAGCTGATAAGGCTTGCGGCAAAGGGACTCCCCCAGACAAGCAATCCGGCTTTCGCTCCGACTTGTGCCAGCCCTCGCACGATGGCTCCCGCGACGGGCCACAGCAGCGACCACCCGACAAACGCCTTTCCCACTGCGCCTGTTTTCCAGGACAGCAAAGCTACACCGACCACGACGCCGACTGCCGATGCAACGGCCTGCGCCGGCATGCGCTCGCCGAGGAAAAGCGCTGCAGCGATGAGGGCAAAGAGCGGAGCGGTACCCGACACCGCGCCTGTGATCGTGGGACCGAGAAGTTCGTTCGAGCGAAAGGTCAGTATCGTAACGATTGCCGGAAAGAACAGGCCGACGGCAGCAAACAACAGCGCAGCACGAGCGTCAAAGCCGCCGAAGTCGAGCGCGAACGGGGCGGTAACGATGAAGAGAACGGTTGCGGTTGGAATGCTGATCGCAGCGCCCGAGCGGGCATCGAGCGCGCGCAACCCCACTCGCCCCGTGACAAGCGCGACACCGAAGCACACCGAGCTCAGTATTGCGAGGGTTAGGGCCAATTTTGTTGCCCGTGCCTAACGTCCACGCCCACCGGCACGCGCCCAGTGAGCCAAGCAAAGCACGGCGCTCGCGCGCGTGTCCGTGTCCGCTGTGCGGTCAGACCGCAATCTACGTCCCCGACTGAGGCTTGACAACGCATACGCTGCGGCCGCCACGCGCTGCGGATTCGGGGCTGCGCGCTGTTGCCGCGCTAGCGGTCGCTGAACAGGATGCCGCCTTTGGCCTTGTCCGTCTTGGGGTTGGTGTGAATGATGACGATGACTGCCTGGGGGTCCACGTCGCACACGCGCACTACCACGTCGGTGATCTCCTTGACCAACCTGCGCTTCTGGGCGAGCGTTCGCCCCTCGGCCAGTTCAATGATGACTTCAGGCATGTGTCGTCCTTTCCATAACGTGAGCGGTTGCAACCGCCAAGAGCGATCCGACCGAACGCGCGGTCAGGCGTCTGTTCACAAAGCGCCAATAGTTTTTTCGGATGACCACAACATACGGCAAGCCGTCACCTTCGTCGACGGTGCAGCTGACGTAGTAACCATGACTGCCACCCAGCGGTACTCATAAGTAAGCCGATCAGCGGCAAACGATTGCACATTCCCGGGCTCGCCTATCGCGGCCTGCACGGTCTGGCTGGACATACCACGCTCAAGTGGCAGGCCCAGGGCTTTAAGCATTGCATTGGATACCTTTTCCGGCAGGTCGCTCAGGAATTCGGTGAAGCCAATAGCTTCACCCGTCCAAAGACCACCCATGAACTAGCCTTCACGCCGCCTGAATACCAGACTGAAGTTGTTGGCCGGCATCTCGACAGTCTCCGCGAGAATGAACCCGGTGCGAGCGGCGACGTCTGATACAGCTTCCAGGTCACGAAGGCCCCATTCGGGATTGTGCGTGCGAAGATCAAGATCGAACTGCGCGTTGCTCTCTGACGTGTGGCGACCGAAGCGACGGTAGGGCCCGTATAAGAACAGAACGCCCTGTGTCGAAAGCAAAGCCTTCGCGCCTTCGAACAATGCCAGCGTCGCCGACCATGGAGCGACGTGAATCA
>Ga0114129_10000191_pt1 | contig 69079 bp, 67 predicted proteins | sample RhiMetdeltSRZDD1_FD_80071 | JGI IMG/M metagenome (GOLD analysis project Ga0114129, IMG submission 80071) | Populus rhizosphere microbial communities from Tennessee, USA - Rhizosphere MetaG P. deltoides SRZDD1 (version 2) (version 2) | ecosystem: Host-associated > Plants > Roots > Rhizosphere >...
CGGCTCGTCCAACAGGATGACGTCGACTTCACCCGGCCGGTCTCGGCCGTGATGGGCCGCAGCCCGCGCACGGTCGGCCCCGACGACCTGGCCGTGACCGCGGCGGAGATCCTCCGCGAAGGACAGATCGATCAGCTCCCCGTGGTCGACGCCGCTGGCCGCCCGGTGGGCCTGCTCGACGTGCAGGATATCCTCTCGGCCCGCCTCCTCGGGTAGGCCGCGCGGCTTGCCTCGCGATTCCGGTAGCGTTACAGGCGGCCCATGGCGCCTGCAGAGCGGTTCAGCATCGTGCGCGGCGAAGCAGGGAAGCTGCGCGTTTCCGACGGCGGAGAAGGCAGTGTGCCGGTCCTGCTCCTGCACGGGCTCGGCTCGGAGCTGGAGACGTGGCGCCCGGTGCTGGATCGGCTGCGCCGATCACGCCGCGCGATTGCGTACGATCAGCGCGGGCACGGGCAGAGCGACGCCGCCGCCGAGTACACGATCGCCGCGCTGGCGCGCGATCTGCGGCGCGTCGTGGAGGATCTCGGGCTCGAGCGCTTCTGGCTCGCCGGGCACAGCTTCTCCGGTACGGTGGTCACCGCGTATGCCGCGGAGCATCCCGACCAGATCGCCGGAGCCGTCTACGTCGATGCGGTCGGCGACGTGAGCCGTTCGTCGCCCGATTTGAAGGAGTACTTCCGCAAGCACGACGCAGGCATGACGCCGGACCGTTTGCAGGCCGCCTACGCCGAGATGCTGGGGCCGAAGGCGAAAAGAGCGACGCGCTCCGCCATCTCGGGCTCCGCCGGGCGGATGGACCTGAAGGCGTTCGTTGCGTTGCGCGGGGACATGGCCAATTTCGACGGCCTCGGCGCTGCCAACAAATATCGCGGACCCCGTTTCGCCATCGAAGCCGAAGGCGACGACAACCCGTTCCGCGCCTCGCACCTTCCCGGGACGAAGCGCATCGGAATTGCGGACGTCTCCCACTGGCTCATGCTCGACGAGCCCGAAGCGACGGCGCGCGCCCTGGAAGAGGTGCTTCGTTGAACCGAGCCGAGACCTTCAAGACCGTCTGGACGAATCCGATCGGCATCCGCGCCATGCTCTGGGCCAAGCTCCCGCTGGCCGCCTTCGCCGGCCTGCGCGTGCGCAAGCTGGACGAGAGCGGCGCGCAGGTGTCGCTGCCGGCGGGATGGAAGACGCAGAACCCGTTCCGGTCGACCTACTTCGCCGCGCAGGCGATGGCCGCCGAGATGTCGACGGGCGCGCCTGCCCTGTACTTCATCGAGCAGTCCGGCGCGCCGGTGGCGTCCCTGGTGACGGCCCTGTCGGCGAAGTTCACCAAGAAGGCGACGCAGGAGAGCACCTTCACCTTCTCGGACGGTCCGGCCATGAGGGCCGCAATCGAAGAGGCGGTCCGCTCCGGCAATCCGGTCGTGTTCAAGGCGCGCTCGGTGGGCACGCAGAAGGACGGCGCGGTGGTGGCGGAATTCGAGATCGACTGGTCGTTCAAGCGCCGCGCTTCGCGCTGACTGTCACCGCAGCTTGGCGAGCTCCTGCGCGACGCCGTGCGACTGCGCGAACTTCGGGTCCGAGGCCTGCGCGGCGCGCAGCTTCTCCGCCGCGCCGGCCTTGTCGCCGCGCGCCGCGAGGAGCCTGCCCATCTCGACCAGCGCGCGCGGTTGCTTGGGGTCGAGCTGCAGCGCGCGAGAGAGCGTCCGCTCCGCCATCTGCTCGCGGCCGAGGCCGCGCATCGCGCCCCCCATCGCCGCCGCGGTGCGCGCGTCGTTGGGCCGCATGGGCATCACGCGCACGATCGCGTCTCGCGCCTCCTGGTACTTCCCCTGGTCGAGCAGCGACTCCGCCTGCGCGGTGAGCTGGTCGAGCCCCTTCTCCAGCTCGGGAGTGCGCTCGGTGTTCTGCGCCGCCTCCGAGACCGCCTGCAGCTCCCGTGGACTGATGTCGGGTCGCTCTTCCGGCGTGGCGCCCCGGTGCGCCATGGGCGAGTCCGGCGCGTTGCCGGCGATGGGAGGATGTCCTGCCGGCAGTTGCGACGAGACGTCCGGGTGCCCGGGAGGCAAATCCCCCTTCGCCGCCTGCGCCTGCGGCTTCGCCGCGAAGATCTGTTCGGCGCGCGGGAGGCTGTCCTTGACGAGCGGCGCGCGCGGGCTGTCCGGAGCGACGGCGAGCAGCTTCTTCCAATACTTCTTTCCCTCCTCGAGCTTCTTCTTGTCGCCCCGGCTCTGCTCGAGCAGGATCGCGCCGACGAAGAAGAGCGATTCGGGATGATCGGGCGCCACCGCCAGCACGCGCTGGTGCTCCGCGAGCGCGGCGTCCGGGTTCCCCACCAGGTACAGCGCGTTGCCCCGGCGCGAGCGCGTCTCGGTCGCCATCTGCAATGCGGAATCGAGGCAGCGCAGCTCGGACGGCGGATCGAGCTTCCGCGCCGCTTGCGCGATCTCCGCAAGGCCGTATCCGGCGGAGCTGCGGCGGCATTCGAGAGGCAGGTCCTGCGCGGGCTTCAGCTTCTTGTCGCGCAGCTCCTGCGCGCGCGCCTCCGCGGGCGCCGAGAGCGCCAGCGCCTGCCGGTAAGCGTCCACGGCGTCGAGGTAGCGGCCGTTCTCGTAATAGAGGTTGCCCAGCGCAGAGAGCACTTCGAACGTCTTCGGCTTGTCCTTGAGCTGCGCCTGCATCTGGTCGACGGCCGCCAGCAGCGCCTTGGGATCGTTCGTGTCGACGTGCGCGAGCGGCCCCGCGTCGGCGGCCGCGGGCGCCGCCTCTTTCTTGGAGCAAGCGATGGCGAACAGGCAGGCGAGCAGCGCAGCGCGACGAAGCATGCTCGTTCTGTAGCCCGGTAGACCGTCTCGTTTCCAGCGTTTCGTCAGCACACCCGCGGGAAGGGGTCCGGAGGAGGCGGCGGCGGACCTCCCTCCGTGCCTCCCTGCGTCTCCGGCTCTGGCGGCGCGCGCCGCAGCGGGCCGACCAGCCGGACACCGGCGCGATCCGCCTCGCTCAATCCGGCGAGGAGCTCCGCGGCGGTACGCGCCATCTGCGGGTGGTGCGCGTCCGGGGCGATCTCCGCCAGCGGGACGAGCGCGAAGGCCCGCTCGTGCAGGTGCGGGTGCGGCACGCGCAGCGCGCCGTCGGCGACGATGCGATCTCCGTAGAGGAGCAGGTCGAGGTCGATCTCCCGCGAACCCCAATGCTCGCGGCGCACGCGCCCGAGCAGCTCCTCGATCTCCAGCAGCCGGCGCAGGGTGGCGCGCGGCGAGAGCAGCGTCCCGATCTTCGCCACCGCATTCAGATAGCGCGGCTGCGGCGGACCGACCGGCTCCGTCTCGTACACCCGCGAGGTCGCGCGTAGAAGGAACCCCGGCTCGCGCGCGAGCTGCTCGACGGCGGCGCGCAGGGCCTCCATGCGGTCGCCGAGGTTCGCGCCGAGGCCGATGAACGCGTCGATCAACGCCGCCCTCCGGTCACGCTGCCTCCGCCAGGAACCGTTGCAACAACAGATACCCGCGCTCCAGCGCTTCCTCCGGACAGCTCTCGCCCTTCTGGTGCGCCTGGGCCTGCTCGCCGGGGCCGAAGTTCGCCGCTGGGATTCCTGCGAGGCCCAGCCGCGCCACGTCCGTCCAGGCTTGTTTCGCCTCGACCGGGACCCCGGTGAGGTCGCGGAGCTTGCGCACCAGCGGATTGTCGAGCACGACGGGTCCCGCCGGCGCGCGATCGGTGACGGTGCACTCCGCGCCGAATCGTTGCGCGAGCGCCCGCACCTCGGCCTCCGCATCTTCCACGCTGCGCCCGGGCGCGAAGCGGAAATTGAGGTTCAGCTCGCAGCGCGCGGGCACCACGTTGCGGCCGGTGAATCCCTCGATCCGCGTCACGCTCATCACCTCGCGGTAGGCCAGTTCGCCAAACGACACCTCGCGCGGAGCCAGTTCCTTGAGGTGCTGTAACAGGGCGCCCGCCTCGTGCACCGCGTTCTTTCCCTGCCAGGGACGCGCGCTGTGCGCCGCCCGTCCGGCGAAGGCGAGCGTCGCGTGAAGCGAACCACAGCAGCCCACCTGTAAAGCTAGATCCGTCGGTTCGAGACAGAGCGCGAGCGCCGCGCGGCGCAGATCGGTGCGCGCCTCGAGCAGCGGCCCGAGGCCGCTCTGCTCGTACGGGCCTTCCTCGCGATCGTAGAAGACGCAGATCAGCTCGACCGGAAGCCGGCGCTGATCGAGCCGCTCCCAGAGCGCGATCATCACCGCGAGGGCTCCCTTCATGTCGGAGGCGCCGCGCCCGTGGACGCGGCCGCGCGCGCGGTAGGCGGGGAAGTCGCCTTCCTGGATCGGAACGGTGTCGAGGTGCCCGAAGAGCGCGACCGCGGGCTTCTTGCCCGTGACGCGCCCGAGCACGACCGAGTTGCCGATGCGCTCGGCTCCGGACCGGTAGGCGAGCTGCTCCGCCAGCGCCGCCTCCTGGCCGACGGGACTGCGCACGTCGCAGAGCGCACGGGTCAGCTCCGCGAGTACCTCGCGCAGCTCGCTCAAACCGACACCCCGAAGTCGCGCAGCGCCTGGTTGAGGGTGGTCTTCTTGTCGGTGCTCTCGCCGCGCTGCCCGATGATGAGCGCGCAAGGAGTGAGGTACTCGCCCGCGGGGAACTTGCGCGGGCGCATTCCGGGGATGACCACGCTGCGCGCTGGGACCCGCCCCTTGAGGACGCGTTCCTGTGCTCCCGTGACGTCGTAGATGGGCGTCGAGGCCGTGAGCACCACGCCTGCGCCGAGCACGGCCTCCTCCTCGACCAGGCACCCCTCCACCACGATGCACCGGCTGCCCACGAACGCGCCATCCTCGACGATGACCGGGCGCGCGCCCGGGGGCTCGAGCACGCCGCCGAGGCCGACTCCGCCGGAGAGGTGCACGTTCCGCCCGACCTGCGCGCACGAGCCCACCGTCGCCCAGGTGTCGACCATCGTCCCGCTACCGACGCGTGCGCCGATGTTCACGTAGCCGGGCATCACCACGGCGCCCTTCTCGACGTACGCGCCATAGCGGACGACTCCGGGCGGGACGACGCGCACGCCCGTCGCCGGAAGGCCGCGCTTCGGCGGCACCTTGTCGTGGAACTCGAGGTCTCCCGCCTGGTACGCCTCGAGCGGCGCGATGGAGAAGTAGAGCGAGATGCTCTGCTGGATCCACGCGTGCACGGTCCAGCGCTCCGGACCGTCGCTCCTCTCCGCGACGCGCAGCTCGCCCTGGTCGAGCCGGTAGACCACCTCGCGGACGGCGCGCGCATTCCCCTTCTGCAACAGGCCGCGGTCCTGCTGCACCGCTTCCACCTGCGCGCGCAGCTCCGCCACGCTGGCGCCCGGCAGCCTCAGCTCGGGATTGCGTGGGTCCTGCATGCCCGCGCAGGATGGCACGTTCGCGCGTGCCGTGCAGCACGGATCGCGGCTCTCACGCCGGCCAGGCGGCGATGGCCTTCTTGCAATCGTCGAGGGTGGGAACCATGGCGAGGCGGATGAAACCCGCGCCGGCGGACCCGAAGTTCGGTCCGGGGACGACCAGGATGCCGTTCGAGGCGAGACGCGCCGCGTACGATTCGCTGGTCTCGCCCTCCGGGACCTCGACCCAGAGGTAGAAAGCGCCTTCGCCGCCGACGCGCAGGCCGAGGTTGCGCAGATGCGCGAGCAGAATCTCTCGCTTCTCGGCGAATACCCGCCGCCGGTCGGCGACGTGCGCGTCGTCGCTCCAGGCGGCCACCGCCGCCTGCTGCACCATCGTCTGCGGCGCCACGCCGAAGTTCGCGCGCGCTTCACGGACGTGGGCGATCAAGTCCGGCTCGCCCGCCATGAATCCGCTCCGGTATCCAGTCATGCCGCTGCGCTTCGACAGCGAGTGCACGACGAGGACGTTCTCGCGCGCCACCTGCAGGGCCGTGTGCGGCGGCTCGTGCACGTAGAGATCCACGTACGGTTCGTCGCAGACGAGCAGGAAGCCGTGCTCCTTCGCCAGCGAGGCGAGCTTCTCGTGGTGCTCGCGCGGCGCCCCCGCGCCGGTCGGGTTGTGCGGGTAGTTGTCGTAGACGACGGACGTCCGGCGCCATTCCGAGGCGGCGATCCCGTCCAGGTCGGGGAGGAACGATCGGTCCGCGCGCAACGGCAGGGTCCGCGGCGTGCCGCCGGCGAACAGGATGGCGCGCTCGTAGACGGGATATGCCGGGTCGGGGTACCAGCAGAGAGGCCGGGCGGGATCGAGCACGGCCAGCGGCAGGTGGAACAGCGCTTCTTTCGCGCCCTGGCAGGGAAGGATCTCGCGGTCCGGATCGACCGACAGCCCGAACCGTCTCTCCAGGTAGCCGGCGATCGCGCGGCGCAGCGCGGGAATTCCCGCCACCGACGGGTACTGCGAGACCTCCGGCACGGCTGCCTTGAACGCCTCCCGGATGAAGGGCGGCGTCGGCTCACGAGGGTCGCCGATGCCGAAATCGTAGACGGGCCCCCCGCGGCGGAGCGCGGTGTCGCGCTGCGCGTTCGCCTGTTCCTGCAAGTACCCGGCAAGCTTCGGGAGCAGCGGGTTCAGCGGCGGCTTCATCCAGCCTTCACCACCGGATTGCGCAACACGCCGACCCCTTCGACCTCGATCTCGACGGTGTCGCCGGCGCGGATCGGTCCGACACCCTCCGGCGTGCCCGTCGTCACGACGTCGCCCGGCTCGAGCGTCATGCCCGCCGAGATGAACGCGAGCAGGACCGGGACGGGGAAGATCTGATCGCGGGTGCGGCCGTCCTGCTTCACGACGCCGTTCACCCGGCACGACACGCGCAGATCGCCCCAGTCGAGGCCGACCGACACCCAGGGCCCGATGGGGCAGAACGTGTCGAACCCCTTTGCCCGCGTCCACTGGCCTTCGGCGCGCTGGATGTCCCGCGCGGTGACGTCGTTCAGGCACGTGATCCCCGCGACTGCCGCGGCGCACTCCTTCTCGCTCGCGCGGCGCAGCCGCTGCCCGATCACCACCGCCAGCTCGGCCTCGTAGTGCACCTCGCGCGAGGCGGGCGGCAGCTCGATGGGCTGGCCGTGCCCGATGAGCGACGACGACACCTTGACGAGCAGCAGCGGCTCCTTGGGCACGCTCCCGTCGAACTCCTTCGCGTGCGCGACATAGTTCTTGCCGACGCCGACGACCTTGCGCGCCGTGCCCCAGGGCAAGAGCTGCACCTCCGACAGCTTGCGCGCCTTGCCGGGCACGCGCCGGCCGCCGCGGAGCATGGAATCGAGACCGCTCACCTCGGTGATCTCGTTGCCTTCGACGATCCCTTCGAGGATCTCGCCGTCCTCGCTGAGGTAGCGCGCGATCTGCACGTTCTTCGTCACGATCAAGCTCCCTTGCCCCCCAGCACGTCCTGCATGTCGTACAGCCCCGGCGGCTTCCCCGCGACCCACCGCGCCGCGCGCACCGCCCCGCGCGCGAAGTTGTCGCGGCTCGTCGCGCGGTGGGTCAGCTCGAGGCGCTCGCCGTCGGCGAAGAAGTACACGGTGTGGTCGCCGACCACGTCTCCTCCTCGCAACGCCACGAGGCCGACGGTCCCCGGGCGCCGCGGCCCGGTTTCTCCATGGCGCTCGTACACGAATGCGGAGCCGCGGTCGAGGTCCAGAGCGTCCGCCGCGATTTCCGCCAGGCGCAGCGCCGTCCCCGACGGAGCGTCCTTCTTGGCGCGGTGGTGCGCCTCCACGATCTCCACCTCGTACGATGGTCCTAGCGCACGCGCCGCCTCCGCGACGAGCCGGAAGAGCACGTTGACCCCGACGCTCATGTTCGGGGCCAGGACGATGGGGACCTCGCGCGATCGCGACGCGACGTCGGTCCGCGCCTGGGGGGACAGCCCCGTCGTACCGGCGACCAGGGCGACCTTTCGCGCCGCGCAGATCTGCGCGTGCCGCTGGGTCGCCGCCGGTGCGGTGAAATCGATCGCGACGTCCGCGCCCTTTTCCAGCGCGGCCTCGAGCGAGGGCGACACGGTCACTCCGAGGGGCGGACCACCGGCTGCAGCGCCGGCGTCCTGCCCCACCTGCGCGCTGTCCGGCCGCTCGGTCGCGCCGACGATCTGCATCCCGTCCTCGGCGCGCACCAGCTGGACGATCCGGCCGCCCATCCGGCCGGCGACTCCGCAAACCACCACCCGGACGGGCTTCATGGAAGGCCGTACGCCGCGAGCGCCGCTTCGACCTGGGCGGCCCCCTTCTCCGAGACGGGGACGAGAGGCAGGCGCAACTCGGGTGAAACCTTCCCCATGCGGAAGAGCGCGTGCTTCACCGGCAGCGGATTCGTCTCGCAGAACAGGGCGCGCACGAGCGGCGCGAACCGCACCTGCGCCTTGCGCGCGGCCTCGAGCCGGCCCGCGAAGAAGTCGTCGCACAGCGTCGCCAGATCGCCGGGCGCGACGTTCGCCACGACCGAGATGACGCCGTGGCCGCCCATGGCGAGCGTCGCGAGCGCGAACATGTCGTCGCCGGCGAGGATGGCGAAGGGACGACCTTCGCAGCGTTCCTGGATCTCGGCGACGCGCACGACGTTGCCGCTCGCCTCCTTGACGCCGACGATGCCGGCGACGCGCGAGAGCCGGCCCAGCGTCTCGGGGAGGATGTCCACGCTCGTCCGGCTGGGGACGTTGTAGACGACGACCGGCAGCCCGCCGCGCGCCGCCACGGCCTCGAAGTGCCGGAAGAGGCCCTCTTGGGTCGGCTTGTTGTAGTAGGGCGTCACGACCAGCGCGGCGTCCGCTCCGGCTTCCTTCGCGCGCAGGACGTTCTCGATCGTCGTCGCGGTGGAATTGGTGCCGCATCCGGCGACCACCGGTACGCGGCCGCGCGCCTCCTCGACGGAGATGCGCACGACCCGCACCGCTTCCTCGGGCGCGAGCGTCGCGCCCTCGCCGGTGGTGCCGCAGGGGACGAGACCGTCGGTGCCCTTCTCGAGCTGCCAGCGCAAGAGCGAGCGCAGGGCAGGCTCGTCCACCTTTCCGTCGCGGAACGGCGTCACCAGGGCGACGAACGAGCCGCGCAAGCTGAGCACGGTGTCCTCCAGGGCGGAGCGGTCCGCTTCAGGCCCGGGGACTGTAGTCTCGCAGGGACTGGGCCGCAACGCGCGCGGATTCAGGCCGTCTCGCCGCGCACCAGGTCCGAGAGCGTCTCCCGCCTGCGTACGACCCGGAACCGGTTTCCCGAGACCAGCACTTCGGCGGGCCGGGGCCGGGCGTTGTACTGGCTGGACATCGACATCCCGTACGCGCCTGCGGTGCGCAGCACCACCAGATCGCCGCTCTCGAGGGGCGGCAAGCGCCGGCGCGCCGCCAGGACGTCGGCGCTCTCGCAGACCGGGCCGACCAGGTCGACGGTCTCGCTTCCGGGCCGCGGTCGCCCGACCGGCTCGACCGCGTGGTACGCCCCGTACAACGCGGGTCGCACCAGATCGTTCATGCCTGCGTCGGCGACGGCGAACTTGCGCCCGCCCGCGCCGCGCTTGCGCAAGAGGATCCGCGTGAGCAGCACGCCCGCATTCGCGACCAGGAGCCGGCCGGGCTCTACCAGGACGCGCGCGTCGACCCCGCGGAGCGCCCCGCGCAGCGCGCGGCCGTATTGCTGCGGCGACGCCGGGTCGGGACCGTCGCCGTACGGCACGCCCAGCCCTCCGCTGAGATCGAGGTGCCGCAGCGGATGGCCCGCGGCGCGCAGCTCGTCGTACAGCGCGCGCATCTTGCGAGCCGCCTCGGTGAACGGCCGCACCTCGCCGATCTGCGACCCGATGTGGCAGGCGAGGCCGGCGATCTCGAGCCCGCGGAGACCGGCGGCGGTGCGGAACGCCTCTCGCGCGCGGGCAGCGGGAACGCCGAACTTCGAAGTGGCGAGCGCCGTGGCGATGTACGGGTGCGTCCGGGCGTCGACCTCGGGATTCACCCGGAGGGCGATGGGCGCGCGCCTGCGCATCGAGCGCGCCACCGCGTCGAGCTGCCGGAGCTCCTCTTCGCTCTCGCAGTTGAACTGGAGGATCCCGGCGCGCAGACCGGCCCGCAGCTCGTCCTCGCGCTTGCCGACGCCGGAAAAGACGATGCGCCGCGGATCGGCGCCCGCGCGCACGGCGCGGAACAGCTCGCCGCCAGAGACGATGTCGAAGCCGAACCCTTCGCGCGCGAGCAACGCCAGGATGGCCACGTTCCCGGCCGCCTTGACTGCGTAGCACGGCAGGACGTCGAGCCCGCGCAGCGCGCCGCGGAAGACGCGTGCATGCCGGAGCAGCGTCGCCGTCGAGTAGACGTACGTGGGAGTCCCCACCTCGGTCGCGATGCGGGCGAGCGGGACGCCTTCGCAGCACAGCTCACCGCGCCGGCGCACGAAGTGGTTCACTCAAGTTCCCGCGTCGGCCGCGGCGCTGCCCGGCGACCCTCCGTCCGCGGCCGCCGCGGGCGGCGATGCGGGTGGCTGCGGCGGCCCTTTCGCGCCGCAATACGCGGTGGCGACGAACGCCGCCAGGACCAGCGCACGCAGCATCAGAAGGGGATGGCGAGGATGAACTTCATCGCGTGCGCGATGGAGGTGTCCCCGGTGAGGGGCGAGCCGAGCGGCAAGGCGTTGTTGCGCAGGCCGTCGAAGGGGAGCAGCAGCCCGTAGGCGAAGCCGCTGTGGAACCGGTCCGAGGTGTCGTAGGTGATCCCGAGGTTGAGCTCCAATCCCAGCCCCTTGGATCCCGGCGACGACGGCCCCAGCGAGGGCGTGTTCTCCGGATAGAACGCCTGCGCGTACATCACCGAGGCGAGGATCTCGAAGCCGGTGTCGTCGCCGCCGCCGGTCTTGCGCCCCGTCGGCCGGTAGCGCAGCGACGGCTTCACGTACCACGCGGAAGTGACCGCGGTGACGATGTTCCGGAACAGGATCATGTCGACGTTGAAGGCGCGGTTGAAGACGAAGTTGTTCACGCGCCCGTGCGTCCGATCCGGATTGGAAAAGTCGATGTGGTTGCCGTCGATGTCACCCGGTCCCGCGATCTGGTACGCCTGCACGCCGGGCGGCGTCTGCTGGGTGGCGCCGGTACCGGACCGCCAGGGCCGCGCGCCGAAGCCGTACGCCCCCTTGTCTCCCGATGCCGCGCCCGCCTCGACGCCGACCAGCAGCGCATCGGCGGGGAGCAGCGCGACGTCGGTCTGCAGAGCGCCTCCGAGCTGGAAGAAGCTGATCGGCTGCGTGAGCTGCGGGTTCAAGGCGATGTCCACGTCGCGCGAGGCGCGGTTGCCGACGTTGCCGATGCTCGAAGCGACTTCGAGGTCGAAACGCCACTTGCGGCGCTTGAGCGAGAGGAACACGTCCGGCTGGTAGAACTTCGCATCGCGCTTCACCACCTGGCTGCGCAGCGAGGTGAACTGGCCCAGCGTCGTCACGTTGTCCAGATTGGCCGTGACGACCGTGTCCCAGCCCTGCGTGCGGTAGTCGAGCAGCAGGCCGTAGTTGAACACCCACTGCCCGGCGTCCAACTTCCGCTTCACCACTTCGGGCGAATCGAGCCGCGTGACGGACAGTCCCAGCCGATACCCGTCGTCGAGCGTGTCCAGGTCTACGCTGCGCCCCAGCTCGCCGAACTCGCCGGTCGTGCCGGGCCCCTTCGACAAGAGGTCGAACATCAAGGTGAAGGTGTGCCCCTTGATGTCGCGCGGCGCGAACGCGATGCGATCGTACGTGTCGCCGTAATCGCAGTCGAGGCAGTTGCCGTCGTTGTGCAGGATGCCCAGGCCCCAGTGGTAGCCCATCCTGCCGAAGAGGAGCTCGCCGAGCTGCGTGTTCACCCGTCCCCAGACGCGCTTGAGCTTGACGACGTCGGCGACCCGCGTCGTCTCGAGCACGTGCAGCGGCGTGAAGGGGTCGAGGAACGGATCGGACTTCGGGTTGGACCCGAGCAGCACGTTGTCGAGCAGGTCCATCTGCACGTAGATGGAGAGGTCCTCGCTCACCTCGAACGTCGGCTCGAAGCGGAAGCGCATGTTCGCATCCGACTGCGAGTGGTTGCCGCCGGTCCCGATGTAGGGCCCGGGGAACAGGGTATGGCCGCTCGGGTCGGTCCCGCGTCCCAGGTCCAGGTTGTTGAAGAACTCGCCGCGCAGCCGCAGGTACCCGTGAGGCTGGAAGAGGTTCACCCGCTGGCGCAGCGACTCGACGGCCTCGCTGTCCTGCACGCGCGCGGCGCTGTCCTGCTCGATCCACGCGGTCTGGTGCTTCACCTCGTCCTTGGTCTTCTGCAGCTCGCGGCGGACCTCCTCCATCACCTGACGGCGGAATTCCTCCGGATCGATCTGGCTCGCCGACGGCGGCTTCTGCGTCGTCTCCCCCGCCGAGGAGGAGGCGGTCTGGCCCGACGCCGCCGTCGGACCCGGGGCCGACGTCGCGGACGTCGCGGGGTTCTCGGGAGCAGCCGCGGTGCCGCTCTCGCCGGTCTTCGCCGACGTGGCGGGCTGCGCCGCCTCGCCCGCCGACGGATTGGCCTTGGGCTTCTGCTTGCTGCCAGGACGGTTCCGAGGCGTCGATGACGTCTGCGCGACCACCGCGCACGGCAGGAAAAGGCACACGGCGGCCAGCGCGGAGATACGACGCATGCGTTCCCTTTCGACTCGGGCGGAGGCGCGGCGCGAGTAACATGGAGAGGGGGGAGGGTCAAGGAGACGAATCGCCTGCGGCTTCGCGCGGATCGCCGACAAATTGTCGGCGCCGCATTCTCGTGCCATGCGTGCGCGATGAACCTCGTCTTCGTGCTGCTCCTGGTCGCGGCGCTCGTCGCCGCGGCCGTGCGCGGCGACGTGAAGGCGGTGGGGACGGGGGCGCTCGAAGGGGCGGGAAACGCCGTGACGCTCGCCATCGGGCTCATCGGGGTGATGGCGCTGTGGCTCGGCCTGCTCCGCATTGCCGAGAAGTCTGGCCTGGTCGACAAGCTCGCCCGCGCCGCGCGCCCGATCTTCCGGCCGCTCTTCCGCGACGTCCCCGACGGTCACCCGGCGATCTCCGCCATGCTGCTCAACATCGCCGCCAACATGCTCGGCCTGGGGAACGCAGCGACGCCCTTCGGCATCAAGGCGATGGAGGAGCTGGAGAAGCTCAATCCTCATCCCGGCACCGCCACGAACGCGCAGGCGCTCTTCGTCGCCATCAACACCGCCAGCCTCCAGCTCGTCCCCACCACCGTCATCGCGTTGCGAGCAGCGGCGCACTCCACTGACCCGGCCGGCATCCTGCTGCCCACGCTCGCTTCCACCGCCTGCGCGCTGACGGTCGCGATCGCCTCTGCGAAGTTCCTGGAGAGAGTCGTCCGGTGAGCGCGCGGGCGATCCTGGAGAGCGGCTCGAACTGGGCGCTGGCGCTCATCCTGGTCGGGATCCCGCTCTACGGGCTGGTCAAGCGGGTCAAGGTCTACGAGGCTTTCATCGAAGGCGCGAAGGAAGGCTTCCAGGTGGCCGTGCGCATCATTCCCTACCTCGTCGCCATCCTCGCAGCGGTGGGCGCCTTCCGCGCGGCGGGCGCGATGGATGCGCTCGCGCGCCTCCTCGGCCCGATCACGAGCCGGCTGGGCCTTCCCCCGGAAGTGCTGCCCATGGCGATCGTACGACCCCTTTCCGGCGGCGGCGCGCTCGGCATCCTGGGTAGCATCTTCGCCACACCCGGCTTGGGTCCAGACTCGTATGCTGGCCGCCTCGCGTCGGTGTTGCAGGGATCGACCGAGACCACCTTCTACGTCCTCAGCGTGTACTGCGGGTCGGTCGGCATCGTGCGCTACCGCCACGCGCTGGCGGCCGGCCTCTGCGCCGACGGGGCGGGCCTGGTCGCGAGCATCGTCATCGCGCGCCTGGTATGGGGCTGACGCTGGCCCCGCGGCGCGTGAAACTCCGTTTGACCGACCCCGGTGTCCTGCTAACGTGCGCCGCCCGATGAAGCGCGCCACCGCCGTCCTCTTCGCGCTCGCGGTCGCCTCGTGCAAGCGGAGCGAGGACGAGGCCGCCAAGAAGCGCATCTTCTCGCCCGAGGAGCCCGCCGGAACCGTCGCCGAGGCCAAGGAGGCGCTCGACGCGGGCCGCCTCGCAGACGACGCGCGCCTCGCCGAGCGCGTCATCCGGATGGGCCAGGCGGAGGTCGCCGCGCGGCTCGGGGCGCACAAGGCGCAGACCCGCGCGCAGTTCGCTTGGTTCCGCGGCGCCGGCGCACCGGACGGCGGGAGCGACGTCGCGCTGGCCGAAGAGACCACGCTGCAGCAGGCCGGGAGCGGCGACTTCTCCGTGCGCCAGGAGAACGATCGCAACCAGGGATTCGAGCTGGTCTGGGTCAAGGGCGAGGTCTTCGTCCGCGGGTTGTTCGGTCCCTTCCGCAAGCGGCGGACGGACCGCAGCGATCCGGAGCGCGTGCGCGAGCTCGCCCTGGGCGCGCTCCCGACGTTCGAGCAGATGGCGCGCGGGCTCAAGCTGCAGAAGGCCGGCGAGTCGACCGTCGAAGGACGGAAGGTGGTGAAGTACCAGGTCGTGGGCAGCGCGGGCCGGCCGCCGCCCGCCGAGCGCAAGGACCTGCCGAAAGTGGAGTACCCCCTGCAGCCGGACGGCGGGCGCGGACCCGACACCGACACCGCGCGGCGGCTCGAGATGTGGCAGAAGGCCGAGCCGATGCGTCTGTCCGGAACGCTGGTCGTCGACGCGCAGACGGCGGTTCCGGTCGCCGCCGATCTGCAGGGCCACTTCCGCGTTCCGGGAGAGGGCGGCCCCGCGGCCGAGCTGGATCTGCACTCGGTGCTGACGGTGTCGGCCATCGGAAAGGACCCGGGCGTCCAGGCGCCTCAGTTCGATCCCGAGCCGTCGGTTCCGCACGCGGTGAAGGATCCGCTCCGCTTCCTCGGGAAGGCGGCCCCCGCGACCGGCGCGGAGGAGCCCGCCAGCGACGAGTCGGACGAGGAGTCCGAGGGGCAGGCCACCGAGCAGCCCGCGCGGCAGCGCTGAGCGCTCGCGCGTCTTGGTGTCGCCCCTCCAGCGACGGGGTGTGGAATCCGCGCCAACGACAATCAACGACTCCAGCAGCAAAGCGCGCAGGGGCTCGTCTGCGGTGACCAACGCGGCGGCGCTCGGATCCGGTGCGCCGCCGTCCACCGCACAGTCGATCTTCCCGACTTCGCCGCGCTCGCGCGGCAGCTCCGGCAGCCGCCCGAGGCGATCCGGCGCGCCGCAGAACCCCCCCTTCAGGGGGCCGATCGCGCCGTCCTCCGCGCCCTGGATCCGGCCCCGGCCGGCGCAAAAAATTCATTGCCGTCCGCGGACTTCGAGATACGGGCCGGCGAAATTTTGACCCTTACCAAACGCCGTGCTGAGGTTGAACTGACGTTCAGGTGAACGTACCCGCGACGTCATGCGAAAAATTGGATCTCCGGGGCGTCCGGCGTAGGTTGGCACGAAATCGAGCGGTTGTTGGCGAGCGAGGTGACGCGGGTATGAGCAACAAGTCCTCCCCTGGCACGATGACGAGCACCGAAGTCCGGGACATGCTCCGCACTGCCGCCCTGCGACTCAGCGCCCGCGAGGAGAAGGTGCTCCGCATGAGGGATGGTGTAGGCCTGGATCCGACAGCTCCGCTCCCGCGACGCGGGCAGACCCACCCCGAGGCGCGCGCCGAGCTGCTGGCGCTCGAGGTCGAGCTGACCCGCAAGGTGGCGGAGCGCGCCGCCGCCGCCGCGACGCCGGTGCGCACGAAGGAGAAGGAAAAGATCATCCGTGCGCTGCGCCGGCTGAAGTAGCCGTGCGTCTTCTTTGCGCGGCGCTGCTCTTGGCCGCGCGGACCTTCGGCCCCGATCGCCTGCCGGAGGTCCAGGACTCCGAAGACCCGCTCGTCGACGCCACCTCGGTCGTGGCCGGGCTCGTCGTCCGCCTCGCCTACGCGCGCCCCGACAACGTCACCGGGCGGCCGCTGTACCCCACCGACATGCCGTGCCTGTTGCGCAGCAGCGTGGCCGAGAGGCTGGGCGTCGCCGCGCGGGGCCTGCGGACGCAGGGTTTCCGCCTGGTGGCGTACGACTGCTGGCGCGGACCCGAGGCGCAGCAGGCTCTGTGGAAGGCCCACCCGCACCCGGGTTCGGTGGCGGACCCCAAGCGCGGCAGCCTGCACGAGCGCGGCGTCGCGGTCGACGTCGCGCTCGCCGATCTCGCCGGCGGACCTTTGGAGATGCCCACCGCATTCGACGCGTTCGTCCCCGAGGCCGCGGCCGATGCCCCGCTCCCGGCGGGACCCGCACGTGCGCATCGCGAGGCGCTGCGCGCCGCGATGCACGCCGCGGGCTTCCGCGTCAACCCCGCCGAGTGGTGGCACTTCAGCCGGCTGTGGGGCTGGCGCTGGCCCGTCGCCCGACCGCCGCCGCGCTCCGCAAGCGGCTCAGCCGCAGGCGCGCGACAGCTCCGCGACCAGCGGCCGTAATGACGGCGACCCCGAGGTCTCGGCCCACAGCTCGGCGGCGGTCGGGCGGCCGCCGCGTCCCCAGAGGCCCGCGAGCGCAGGCAGTGCCCGCGGGTTGCGCCACCAGTCCTCGTCGAAGCCTTCGCGCAAGTACCCGCGCAGATGAGCGGCGAGCGCCCTGCCCCGCAGCTCCCCCCAGGCCGACAGCCACGGATCCAGCTCCCGAAGAGCGAGAGCGGAGGGGATCTCCACCAGCGCGGCGCGCTCGTGCAGCTCCCCGAAGGCCTGCTCCGCGCGCGCGCCCAGGCCTTCACGCAACGCCTCGAGGGAGGCCAGGGCGCGCGCGGCGCAGAGCCGCGCATCGAGAAGCTCGACCACGGCCAGGGCGCGCTCGTCGTCCCGGGAGAGGTCCGCGCGCGCGCAGCGGCGCAGCCACTCGCCCTCGAGGAGGAGGCCCGCGAGAAGAGCCCCGCATGCGGCCTCGAGCGCCGGGTCGCCGAGCCAGAGATCCTCCGGTGGCGCGTCGGGGGGAGGTCCCGCGCGGAGGTGGGCGCGCCCGAGAGCGGCGAGCAGGCCGGCGAGTGCGCGCGGCCCTTCGGAGGAAAAGACCACGACCCGGACATCGTGGGGAGGATCGAACGCGACCGCCCTGGACCCGCCGGGCTGGAGCGGCCGCTCCTCGTCTTCGAGCGAGACGCTGCCGTTTGCGCCCAGGTCGAGGCGGAGCATCTCCGCCCAGCGCCGCACGGTCCGAAGCAGCTCGCCGCGGGTGAATGCTCCGGCGAACCGCGGCGCGTGCGCGAAGTGGAGCAGGTCGTGGCGCGCGGCTCCGGCGGGCGCGGCGCGCGCGCCGGTATGGCGCTCGAGCAGCCACGCGCCCAGGTCGCGGGCGAGCGCATCGGTGTCGCCCAGGAACTCCTCGCAGGCGGCGGTGACGGGCTCCCGTTCGGAAATGGGTGGGGCGCCCGCGCGCACCAGCGTCCCGGGCGGGGGCGTCTCCGACGGCGGGGGGCGGTCGTCCGTCGCGGGTGGGGATTCCTGCGACCCGTCCGTCGGCAGCGCGATCCAGCCGCGCTCGTGCAGGCGAAGCGCTGCGTTCGCGGGGCTGCCGCTCTCGAGCTCGCCGAGGGCCTCCTGGGCCGCCTCCCAAAGCGCGGTCCGGACGCCCGCGGCGCTGCGCTCCGCCGCCGCCAGCGCGCTCTCGGCGGCGGCGCGCTCGTCGCGCTCGCGCACGTACGCCAGGTCCCTCTCGACCGCGACCGGCGGGAGCGCGCCGTGCAGCCCGGGATCGCCGGGCAGCCGCACCGACGGGCGCCTCGGCAGCTCGAGCGCCTCTTGCGCGGCGCCCGGCTCGAGCTGCAGTGCCCGCGCGCGGACGAGGAAGTCGCGCAGCGCGGAAAGGCGGGCCACCCGCGCGGCCCCAGTGGCCGCTTCCAGCGCCTCGCGCGCCTGCGCGAGCCCGTCCGCCGAGGACGCCAGCGGATGAGCCGAAACCAATTCGCGAATGGTGGCTGGAAAGGGCATGCCGCGCGCAAACGCCAGCTCGACTCGCGCCAGGTCGGCGCAAAGGGCCCCGGCGTCCTGCCGCAGATCGACCAGCTCTCGCAAGGCCATGCGGCGAGTGGATAGCATGCGCCGGCCATGCGCCGTCTGCTGATCGTCGCCCTCTTCTGCGCTTCCTGCCGAGCCTGCACGGACTCCGCGCCGCCACCCGCCCGGGTCGCCGGCGTTCCCGGGCGCACCGGGACCTCATCCGTGCGCGGGACCGTGCGCTTTCGCGGGACGCCGCCGCCCGCGCTCCGCGTCGTACGCGGGGCCGCTGGTTGCGGGAACGCAACGCCGCGCACGAGCCCGATCCTCCTCTCTCCCGACGGCGCCGTCGCGGAGGCGTTCGTCTGGGTCAAGCAGGGCATCGCGGAAGGCGACTATCCGATTCCGCGCGATGCCCTGGTCATCGACCAGCGCGGATGCGAGTTCGTGCCCAGGGTCGCGGGAGTGCGCGCGGGACAGCCGGTCGTCTTCCGCAACGGCGACCAGACGCTGCACAACGTGCACGCGGTCGGCTCCGGATCGAATCGCTTCAACTTCGGGATGCCGCTCACCGGAATGGAAGTGACGCGGCAGCTGACCGATCCGCAGGTGATGGTCACCATCAGCTGCGACGTGCACCCGTGGATGCGCGCCTACGTAGGCGTCGTGCGGCATCCGTACTTCGCGGTGACCGGGGCCGACGGAGCGTTCGCGCTCTCGGGCCTCCCCGCCGGGACTTATGTCGTAGAGGCCTGGCAGGAGGCGGCGGGGCGGGTCGAGATGAGCGTGACGCTCGGTGAGGGCGATCGACGGACCGTGGATTTCCTTCTCGGAGGTTGACGCGCGCGCGAGGCAGGGCGCTCGCGCCGCTCGGGAGCGCACGCGCTTTGCGCGTGCAGTCTGGTAAGGTGCGCGCCGTCGATTTCGTACCAACCGCGGAGATTCCATGAACGAGTGGCTGAACGTCATCTTCCGCTGGACGCATCTCGCGGCCGGCGTGATGTGGATCGGGCACTTGTGGTTCTTCAACTTCGTGAATTCGCAATTGGCCAAGACGTACGATCCGGACTCGCGGAAGAAAGTGCTCCCCGAGCTCATGCCTCGCGCCCTGTACTGGTTCCGCTGGGGCGCCGCCTACACCTGGGTCACCGGCATCCTGCTCTTGTTCCTCGTCTACTGGTTCGGCGGGGCGATGGTGAACCCCGAGCAGAGGATGGGCCCGCACGCCGCGGGCGGCATCGGCCTTTTGCTCATCATCGTCGCCTTCTTCGTCTACGACCTCCTCTGGAAGTCCCTGAAGAACGAGACGGCGGGCGCGGTGATCTCGTTCGTGCTGACGGCTGTGTTCGCGTACGTCCTCACGCGCTTCATGTCCGGCCGCGCGATGTACATCCACACGGGCGGCCTGTTCGGCACCATCATGGCGGCGAACGTCTGGATGCGCATCTGGCCGAGCCAGCGGAAGATCATCGCCGGGGTGAAGGGCACCGGTCCGGCCGCCGATCCCTCCGTCGTCGCGCTCGCGGGGCTGCGCTCCAAGCACAACACGTACATGAGCATGCCGCTCATGTTCATGATGGTGTCCAACCATTTCCCGACGCTCTACGGCTCCGAGTACAACTGGATCATCCTGATGGTGCTCGTCGCGATCGGGTGGGGCGTGACCAAGCTGCTCTACAAGAAATCGGCGACACCAGCTCCAGCACAGTTCTAAGCTCGCTCGACACGCTCTTCGATCCGGCGCCTTCGGCGCCTCCACTCAGGGGGGAGCTCGCTCCCCCCTGAACCCCCAAGAGCTCACGGTCGACAGAACGGCGGAATCCGGTGTACACGGGCGCGCCCCGGAGGCGATGCCAGTGCAGAGCGTCAACCTGATCAGCGATGCGCGATTTTCGGACGACAAGCCGCAGACGCTGCACGCGGTGAAGACCGACCAGCTCCTGGTCGACGCGGTCTACCTGAAGCCGGGTCAGCGCACCGGCTGGAGGAAGATCGCCGATGGGGACCGGGTCTTCCTCTGCGTCCAGGGACAGGGCGAGCTGGTGCTGGAGACCACCGCGGTCGGGAACGAGCTGCGCATCCCGCTCGCGCTCGGTGCGGTTGCGCTGGCGCCCCGGGCCATCTTCCACGACCTCGTCGCGGGCGCGGGTGGGATGGTGTGCTCGGCGTTGTCGCGATTCCCCGTCCGGGTGGTGGAGAAGGGCTGAGCGCCCCGCCGCTCCACGGGAACACGAGCCCACTTGACGGGCTTGCGGGCGTGATTACCGAAGCGACATGCCGACTTACGAGTACTCCTGCCCGAGCTGCGGCACTTTCGACGTCGAGCAGCGCATCACCGAGCCCGCGCGCAGCCGGTGCGACCGCTGCGGCGGCCCCGTGACGCGGCTCATCTCCCGCTCCTCGTTCGCCCTGCGCGGCGGCGGATGGTACGCCGACGGATACGCGAGCAAGAACGCGCCGAAACCGGCCGCGGAGTGCGGCTCGGGATCGGGCGCCTGCGGCGGCGGCGCCTGCAAGACGGCGGAAGCGTAGCGGTTGCCGCGGCCGCCCTCGCGCCTGCGCCTGGTCGCCGGGGAGGCGGACGCGGGCGAGCCGCTGCTCCGGTTCGCCGCCGTGCGCGGAGGCATCCCGGAAGACGCAGCGCGCGCCGCCATCCTGCGCGGCGGCGCTTTCGTGGGCGGCCGGCGGGTGCGCGACCCACTGCGCGAAGTCCACAGCGGCGATCGCGTCGACATCGACCTGCGCGAACCCGTTCCCGTCGACTTGCCGCGCCTGATCCATCTCGACCCGCTCGTCCTTGCCGTCGACAAGCCCGCCGGCGTGCTCGCGCAGGAGGGGCGCGGCGGCGGCCCCGCGCTTCCCGATCTCTGCTCCCGGATGCTGCGCGACCGCGGCGAACCGGACACGGCGCTCCTCGTCCACCGCCTCGACCGCGGCACCACCGGGATCACGGTGCTCGCGCGCACGCGCACGGCGCAGTCCGCGCTGCTGCGCGAGTTCCGCGAAGGCACGGTCGCCAAGGAGTACCTGGCGCTGTGCGCCGGCGAGCCGCCCGCCGAGGACTTCGCCAGCGATCTCGCGCTCGCCGCGGATCCCGGCACTCCGGGGAAGCACCGCCCCGACCCCCGCGGCTCTCCGGCGCACACCCGCTTCCGCGTCCTCCGCAGGCTCCAGGGCGCCGCGCTCGTCGCGGCTTTCCCGCTGACCGGCCGCACGCACCAGGTCCGCGTGCACCTCGCCGCGGCCGGGCTGCCGCTCCTCGGGGATGCGCGCTACGGCGGCCCGCGTTCGGTCGCGCGCGGCGACGGCCGGCGGCTCGAGATCGCGCGCCCCCTGCTGCATGCGCTGGCCCTGCGGATGCGCCATCCCGACGGTCGGGAGCTGGACTTGCGGGCCCAGCCGCCGGCCGATTTCGACGCCGCGGTCGAATTCCTCGCCGGCTGGCGTGACGCCGATCGTTGAAACCGCGAGTCGGCTCTGCTACAGGCGCACGCAACCCAAGGAGGCGATGGATGGCCGAATCGGGCGAGGGCGAGAAGAAGGAAGGCGGGCTCCTCATCGTGCAGAGCAAGGTGCGCGAGGTGATCCGCGCGCGGGAGAAGCGCGTGTCGGACGAGTTCGTCAACGCGCTTTCGGACCACGTGCACCAGACGATCGACAAGGCGATCGCCCGCTGCACCGCAAACGGGCGCAGCACGCTCAGGCCGGAAGACATCTAACAGCTCCGCGCCGGGAGGCGCGGATCGGAGACGGCGTCGGACGCCGGACCTGGACAGGGCCCGGAGAGCGGAGCGCAATCCGTGACGGTCGGGCGCCTGCGGCGCAGCGCCCGGCGACCGAGCCTGCTACGCTTGCTTCGCGGCACGTCGCGCTCCTTTCTGGCGCTGACTGCCCGGACACCGGGAGAAGACGCTTGCGGCACCGCCTGCCGAACGGCCTGACCGTCCTCGTCGAGGAGAATCACGCCGCGCCCGTGGCGGCGCTGCAGGTGTGGGTGCGCGTCGGAAGCGCCGACGAGCTCCCCGGCGAAGAGGGGCTCGCGCACCTCCACGAGCACATGCTCTTCAAGGGGACCGCGCGCCGCGGGCCCGGAGAGATCGCGCGCGCCATCGAGGCCTGCGGCGGCGAGATCAACGCCTGGACCAGCTTCGACCAGACCGTCTACCACGTCGTCGTCGCCAGCCAGTTCCTCGGCCAGGGCATCGACGTACTCGCCGACGCGATCACCTCCGCCGCCTTCGATCCGGAGGAGCTGCGGCGCGAGATCGAGGTGGTCTGCGAGGAGATCAAGCGCAGCCTCGACTCCCCCACGCGGAAGCTGTCGAAGGAGTTGTTCGCGACCGCCTTCACCCGCCACCCTTACGGGCGCCCGGTCATCGGCACCGAGCAGAGCGTCCGCAGCTTCACCCGCGAGGGCATCCTCCGCTTCTACCGGCGCTGGTACCAGCCGGAGAACTGCGTGCTCGTCGCGGTGGGGGACTTCCGCGAGGCACAGGTCCTGGAGCTGGCGCAGAAGCTGTTCGCCTGGCCCCGGGCACAGCTCGCGCCCGCGGAGACGCGTACGCCCGAGCCGCAGCGCACCGCGGTCGCCGTGCGCGTCAAGCACGACGTCCTCAAGGAAGGGTATCTCTCGCTCGCCTGGCCGGCGCCGCCGCTCGCAGGCGCGGACGTGCCCGCCCTGGACGCTCTCTCGCTGGTGCTCGGCCATGGCGACGCGTCGCGCCTGTTCCGCGCGCTCAAGCGGGACCGGCTGCTGTGCACCGAAGCGCAGGCGAGCTGCTACACGCCGGCGGATCCGGGCCTCGTCATCGTCGGGCTGACGCTCCAGCCAGGGCAGGTGCGCGACGCGGTCCGCGAAGCGGTGCGGCAGACGTACCGGATGCGCACGGAGGAGGTCACGCTCGAGGAGCTGGGAAACGCCTGCCGCCTGATCGAGAGCGACGCCGTCTACCAGCGCGAGAGCGTGCAGGGCCAGGCGCGCAAGCTGGGCTTCTACGAGACCAGCGCCGGCGGGATCGAGTTCGAGGCCGAGTACCTGGCGCGCGTCGCCGCGCTCACGCCAGCGGCGCTGCTCACGGCGGCGGAGCGGCACCTGCGTCCCGAGGCCGCGGTCCTCTGCGCGCTCCTGCCGGACTCCGCGGAGACGCCGGGCGCGGACGAGCTGTCGGCGATCCTCCAGGAGCTCGCCGATGAGTCGCGCAAGACGGCCCGCAAGCCCGGATCGGGCATTGCGCCCTCCGCGCGTCCCGCGGTCCGTTTCGCCGAGCCGCGCACCGGGCCGCTGCGTCGCGAGGAGCTGCCCGGCGGGGGCGTGCTGCTGGTCAAGGAGGAGCGCGCCGTTCCGCTCGTGGCGCTGCGCGCCGTCTGGTCGGGAGGGCTGCGCGCCGAGACCGACGCGGACGCCGGCGTCAACATGCTGCTCGCCCGCCTCGCCTCGAAGGGCACGCAGAACCGCGGAGCCGAGCAGATCGTTCGCGAGATGGAGGCGATGGGCGGTTCGCTGGGCGGCAACTCCGGACGCAACTCGTTCGGCTTGCGCGCCGAGCTGCTCTCCCGCCACCTCGAGGAGGGGCTCGATCTGTTCGTCGAGACGCTCTCGCAGCCGGCATTCCGCGAGGACGAGGTCGGGCGCGAGCGCACGCTGCAGCTCGACGAGCTGCACGCGCGCGAGGACAACCCCGCCGGCGTCGCGTTCCTCCTCTTCGCGCAGACCCTCTACCGGCGGCACCCGTACCGACTGGATACGCTGGGCACCGCGGAATCGGTCGCGGCCTTCACGCCCGAGCGGCTCGCCGCGTACCGCTCACAGCGGTATCCGCCCGGTCAGGCGGTCCTCTCCGTCGTCGGCGACGTCGACCCGGACCGCGTCTCGCAGCTCGTCCGCGACCGCCTGAGCCGCGCGCCGCGGCGGGCAGCCCCGGCGATCGTTCCTCCCGAGGAGGAACCGGTCTGTGCGCCCCGCGCCGCCGTGCGCAAGCTCGACAAGGCACAAGCGCACCTGGTGCTCGGCTTTCCCGGAGCGCGGCTGAGCGATCCGCTGCGCTGGGAGCTGGAGGTGCTGAGCGCGGTCCTCTCGGGGCAGGGCGGGAGGCTCTTCCTGGAGCTGCGCGACAAGCGCAGCCTGGCGTACAGCGTGACGAGCTTCTCGGTCGAGGGCGTCGATCCCGGCTACTTCGCCGTCTACATCGGCTGTGGCCCCGCGAAGGTGGCCGACGCCCTGGCGGGCATCCGCGCCGAGCTTTCCCGCTGCCGCGAAGCGCCGCCTTCCGCGTCGGAGCTGGACCGCGCCCGCACGCACCTGATCGGCACGCACGCCATCGGCCTGCAGCGAAACTCGGCTCGCGCCGCCGTCTACGCGTTCGACGAATGTTACGGCCTGGGCGCCGACGCCTCGTCGCGCTACGCGGAGCGGATCGCCTCGGTGGGCGCCGCCGACGTGCTCGCGGCCGCGCAGCGGGTGCTCGATCCGCGCGCGGAGGTGCTGGCGCTGGTCGCGCCCGAGGGGGCCGTACCGCCGGGGCTGTCGTGAGCTGGGCGCTGGTGCTGACCGCGCCGCCCGACGAGCTCGAGCTTCTCGCGGCGCGGATGTTCGAGCACGGCGCGCTCGGAGTGGAGCTGCAGGAGCCGCAGCAGCAGCTCATGCCCGGCACCCCGCCGCTGCCGCCGGGCGAGGGGCGCTGCATCGCGCACTTCGCGCAGAGGGAGCCCGCCGTCGAGTCTGCGCGCGATCTCGGGCGTGCCGAGATGCCCGTCGAGGTCGCGGAGGAGGACTGGAGCATCGCCTGGCGCAAGCACCACCGGCCGCGGCGCGTCGGGCCCCGCTCGTGGGTACAGCCGCCCTGGGAGGACGCGCCCGCGGGTCCGGGCGAGGCCCGCGTGGTGATCAACCCCGGCATGGCCTTCGGCACCGGCAGCCACCCCAGTACTGCGCTCTGCCTCGAGCGGCTCGACGAGCTGCTCGCAGAGCGCCCGGGGACGGACGTCCTCGACGTGGGTACGGGCAGCGGGATCCTCGCCTTTCTCGCCGTGAAGCTCGGCGCCGGGCGCGTCTGCGGTATCGAGAACGACCCAGTCGCGCTCGAAGTGGCGCGACGAGGAGCCGCGCTGAACGGAATTCCTGCGCGGCGCATCGAGTGGGCCCTGGCGGACCTCGACGAGGTTCCCGGTGCCCCGTACGGAATCGTGATTGCGAACATCCTGCTGAACACGCTGGTCGAGCTCGCTCCCGCCGTCGCCCGAAAGGTTGCCCCCGCCGGGAGGCTCGTCCTCTCCGGGCTGCTCACCAGCCAGGAGGCCGCGGCGGAGGCGGCGTACGTCGCGCAAGGTCTGGTTCCACGCACCCGCGCGGAACGCGAGGGCTGGGTGCGCGTCGAGCTCTCGCGAGGGTAGCTTGCACCGGCTGTTCGTTGCCCCCGATCGGATCGGCGAGCTCGTGCGACTCGACGCGGCGCAGTCCCGGCACGTCGAGCGGGTGCTGCGCCTCCAGCCCGGCGCCGAGCTGGAAGTGTTCGACGGACGCGGATCGCGGTGGCCTGCCCGCATCGAGTCAGCCGGCGTGCTCCGGCTCGGCGCGCGACACGAGGCCCGGCCCGGCGCCACCGACGTGTGGCTCGCGCAGGCGCTCGCCAAGGGCGAGAAGATGGACCTGGTCGTGCAGAAGGCCACCGAGCTGGGCGTATCGCGGATCGTGCCGCTCGCCGCCGATCGATCCGTCGTGCGGCTCGACCAGGAGCGCGGCGATCGGCGAGCGGTCCGACTGCGGCGCATCGCGCAGGAGGCCTCGCGGCAGTGCGGGCGGAGCGACGTGCCCGCGGTGGACGCTCCGCGAAGGTGGAGCGAGCTTTGGGACCTGCTCCGCGCCGACCCGGAGCGGCGCGGGCTCCTCCTCGATCCGGAGGAGCGCGCGGTCCGCCTGTCGCAGGCCGCGCGCGGAGCATCGCGCCTGCTCATCGCGGTCGGTCCGGAAGGCGGATTCAGCTCGGCGGAGCGCGACCAGGCACTGGCGGCGGGGTTCGTGCCCGTCGCGCTGGGCCGGCTCGTGCTGCGCACCGAGACCGCGGCGATCGCCGCGCTCGCCATCGTGCAGCACCTCGCCGGCGAGCTCGGCTGACCAAAGCCGCCGGAGGCGGCCCGGCCGGGAGTCCGGCCGTGAGCGAGAGGAGGCTCGGCGAGCTTTGCTCGCCGAGGGGACCGCAGGTCCCTCCAAAAGGACTGACGCGAAATCCGCGCAAGCGGAAATCCGCGTCAGTGCGCGCGGGCGTGCTCGAGGCAATACTCGGTGAGCTGGCCGTGGCACTTTTCCTGGCAGTCGCAAACGCGGAATTCGAGGGTCGGGTCGTCTTTCTCGCTGCGGCCGCACTTCGCGCAGACGCGCGGCTTGCGTGGAGCATCCGGCGCGAATCCGGCGAGGCGGCGCCGTTGCACCCCTTGTTGCGCGCGGCCGCGGATGCGCTCCAGCAGGGGACGCGCGAAGAAGAGCAGGTAGTTCAGGATGGCCGCGACGATACCCGCCTTCACCCGCGCGGCTCCGGTGGCGAACGACCAGGCGAGGAACGCGCCCGACAGCACGCCGAGCCACTTCACCTTCATGGGAAAGACGAGGAGCAGGATCTCGTAATCGGGGAAGATGGTGGCGAAAGCGAGGAGGAGCGACAGGTTCAAGTATTCGTTGGTGACCGGTCCGACCAGCAGCGAGCTGGCGATCGTGCCGAGCGCGCCGATCAAGTAGTAGAGGTCGAACCGGAACGAGCCCCATTCCGCTTCGAGCGAAGTCCCGATCGTGTAGAGGAAGAGGAGCGCGAAGATGGTGAAGATGGCCCAGGGGCCGTTCGCCGGCCCCCAGGGCAGGAAGAGGAAGGTGACGAGCCTCCACACCTCGCCGCGCGCGACCGCGGACGGATCGAGCATCAAGAGCTGCAGCGCGTCGCGCTTGACGAACAGGATGGCGAACGTGAACCCCTGGAGCGCGACGATCCAGAAGATGAGATTGGACGGCGCGTACCGGCCGAGCCGGCGTTCGAGGCGCGCGAGCCACCGATCCATGGCGGCTTCATAGTACGTGGGGTACAGATCCGCCGCCATGGAAAGCCGACGCCCCGCGCCCGACGATCCCCTCCAGCGCTTCATCGCCTTGCTCGACCGCGCCAAGGCCACTCCGCAGATCGTCGAGCCCACCGCCATGACGCTCGCGACGGTGAGCGCAGACGGACGGCCGTCGGCGCGCGTCGTGCTGCTCAAGCAGGCGGACGAGGACGGGCTCGTCTTCTACACGAACCTCGAGTCGCGCAAAGGCCGCGAGGCGCTGGGCCGAGAGGTGGCGCTGGTCTTCTGGTGGGCGCCGCTGGAGTCGCAGGTGCGATTCGAAGGCCGGGCGGAGCGCGTGGGCGACGAGGAAGCCGATGCCTACTTCGCGACGCGGCCGCGCGGCAGCCAGCTCGGCGCGTGGGCGTCGGTGCAGAGCCGGCCGCTCGGCTCGCGCGCGGAGCTGGAGGCGAAGCTCGCCGAGGTCACGGACAAGTTCGAAGGGATGCCCGTCCCGCGGCCGCCGAACTGGTCGGGGCTGCGCGTCAAGCCGCGCGCGATCGAGTTCTGGAAGAACCGGCCCGACCGTCTGCACGAGCGCGACCTGTACACGCGCGAGAAGCCCGGCGCTCCGTGGTCGCTGCAGCTCCTGAATCCGTAATGTGAGGCAGCCGTCGACCACGCCGACCGTGAGATGTTGGGGGGTCCAGGGGGGAGCGAGCTCGCCGCCGCTGCTCCGGCCTGCGGCCTCCGCCCGTCGCCGGCAAAGCCGGCTCCTCCGGGTAGAGGCGCCGAAGGCGCCGGATCGAAGAGCGTGCTGTCGAAGGTATAGCGATCGCTTCAAACCGGTGGCGGTTGATCAGAACAGCGGGATCTGGCCAGCCGGCGGTGGCGCGTCGTCCGGCACCTTCGCGCGCTCGATCGGGACGTCGAACACCGCCGTGACCGGCGCGTGGTCGCTGGTGCCGAACTCGCGGACGCCGTCGCAGGACACCGCCCTCGCCGCCAGCGCCTCGGACGCGAGGACGTAGTCCAGGCGCCATCCGATGTTCCGCTCGCGCATCTGCCGCCACGGCGCCCACCAGGTGAAGAGCCGATCGTCGTCGGGGTGGAACTTGCGCGACAAGTCGGTGAGCCCGTGAGCGATGATCTTCTCCAGCATCGCCTGCTCGGCAGGGGTCTGCCCGATCTGCTCCGCATTGCGCAGCTTGGGATGCACGTCGCGCGGCTCGCGCGCGACGTTCAGGTCGCCGCAGAGCACCACGCCGCCGCCGGCCGCGCGCTGCGCCCCGGCCCAGCGGTCCATCGCCTCGAGGAAGCGCACCTTGGCGGGATAGTCCTTGCCGCCGTTCGGCACGTACGTCGAGGCGAAGAGCTGCGGACCCGCTCGCGCGGTGACGATGCGCGTCTCGTGGTCGAACTCCGGGTGCGCGAACTCGGGCTTCTCCGGAAATGCGTCGCGGCGCAAGTGCAGACCGACGCCCGAGTATCCCTTGTGCCCGTGCCAGTAGCACCAGTAGCCGGCCAGCGAGCAGATCTCGGGCGGCACCTTGTCGGGGGGCGCCTTGATCTCCTGCAGGCAGAGGACGTCCGGGCTCTCGCGCCGCACCCACTCGAGCACTTCGCCCGCCCGGGCGCGGATGCCGTTCACGTTCCAGGTGGTGACCTTGAGACTCACTTCGCCTTCGGGCCCGTCATGTTCTCGGGCCGCACCCACTGGTCGAACTGCTCGCCGGTCAAGAAGCCGAGCTTCACGGCCGCCTCGCGGAGCGTGGTGCCTTCCTTGTGCGCCGTCTTGGCGATCTTCGCCGCCTTGTCGTAGCCGATGTGCGGGTTCAGGGCGGTGACGAGCATCAGCGATTCGCGCAGCAGCTTGTCGATCCGCGCGCGGTCGGGCTCGATGCCCGCCGCGCAGTTGTCGTTGAAGCTGCGCGACGCGTCGCCGAGGAGGCGCGCCGACTGCAAGAAGGAATTGACGACGAGCGGCTTGTAGACGTTGAGCTCGAAGTTGCCCGAGGCGCCGCCGAAGTTCACCGCCACGTCGTTGCCGAACACCTGGCAACAGACCATGGTCATCGCCTCGCTCTGCGTCGGATTCACCTTGCCGGGCATGATGGAGCTGCCGGGCTCGTTCTCCGGGATGCGCAGCTCGCCGATCCCGCAGCGCGGACCGGACGAAAGCCAGCGGACGTCGTTCGCGATCTTCATCAGCGACGCAGCCAGCGTTTTCAGCGCGCCATGCGCGAAGACCAGCGCGTCGTGCGAGGCCAGCGCCTCGAACTTGTTCGGCGCGCTGGTGAAGGGGTGACCGGTGAGCCGCGACAGCTCCTTCGCGACCCGGTCGGCGAACTCGGGGTGCGCGTTGAGACCGGTGCCGACCGCGGTCCCGCCGAGCGCGAGCTCGCGCAGGTGCGGCAGTGCGCTCTCGACGTGGCGGAGGCCGTGGTCGAGCTGGGCCACCCAGCCGGAGATCTCCTGGCCGAGCGTGAGCGGCGTCGCGTCCTGCAGGTGCGTGCGGCCGATCTTCACGATCTCCCGGAATTGCTCGCTCTTGCGCGCGAGCGTGTCGCGCAGGACCCGTACGCCCGGGATGAGGTGGTCGACGACCGCGGACACGGCCGCGACATGCATCGCCGTCGGGAAGACGTCGTTCGACGATTGCCCCTTGTTCACGTCGTCGTTCGGATGGACGAGCCGCTCCTCGCCGCGAGGGCCGCCGAGCAGCTCGCTGGCGCGGTTCGCCAGCACCTCGTTCATGTTCATGTTCGTCTGCGTGCCGCTGCCGGTCTGCCACACCGCGAGCGGGAACTCCCCGTCGTGCTTGCCCGCGATCACCTCGTCCGCTGCTTCGATGATCGCCTTGGCCTTCTTCGCCTCGAGCGCCTTCAGATCGAGGTTGACCTGCGCCGCCGCGCGCTTCACCTGCGCCAGCGCCTTGACGAGCTGCGGCGACATCTTCTCGGTGCCGATCTTGAAGTTGGTCAACGACCGCTGCGTCTGCGCGCCCCACAGCCGGTCGGCGGGGACCTCGATCGGGCCGAAGGTGTCCTTCTCGATGCGGGTGGCCATGCGCTCCTCCGTGCGGCGCGGGGTGTAACGCTTCGGGACCGCTGCGACAAGGCGGCCGAATTGTTGACCTGCCCCGCCTGCCCCGTACGTTTCGCCACATGCTCTGCCAGCGTTGCTCGCATCCCCTGCTGCCGCACGCCGAGCGGTGCCTGCGCTGCTCCGCCGTCAATCCGCGCGAGGCGGGGGTGGCGTTCTCCATCGAATCCGATCCGCCGCCGGCCCGGGCCGAGCGGACGCCGAGCCGGCCCGCCGCAGCGCAGCCGGAGCGGCCCGCGCCCTCGGAGCAGCTCCTCGCCTGGGCCGTCGACTTCGCGCTGGTCCTCTCGTGCGCCGCGCTGCACGTCGCGGTCGCGACGGTTTTCTTGCGAGGGCTGGTCGGCTCCGCGGACGCCGGGCTCGACCTGGTCTTGCGCGGACCGCGCCTGCCGCTCTTGTGGATCGGCGTGTGCGCGCTGCTCGCCGTGGCGTACTCGTGGCTCTTCACCGCGCTCGGCGGCCGGACCCCGGGGCTTGCGATGGCTGGTCTCCGCGTCGAATCACGGCGCGGTGGCGCGCTCTCGCCGGGCAGCGCGCTCGGCCGCGCGGCGCTTTCGTTGCCGTCGGCAGCACTGGGTCTCGCGGGGTTCGCGCTGGCGCTCGTCGACCCGCGCGGACAGACGCTCCACGACAAGCTGTGCGGCGCCGTCGTCGTCCGCGCTGGGTCGCGGCAGCCTCTCGCCGAGGAGGGCGCACCGCATTCGCGCTTGCTTCCGGGGCCCGAGGCGCCGTAGCTTCGCCGCCCCGGAGGAAGCGTGCCCGACAAGCAGTACGTCCTGCCCGTCCCGCGCAAGCGCGGCGTGATCTTCTTCCTGGTGGCGAACGTTCTCGCATTCGCGCTCTGCGGCGCGGTCTGGGCGCTGGTCTGGTACGGCGACTTCTTCAGCCCCGCCGCGGCGGCGGTCTGGGCCTTCCTCGCGGAGCACTCGGGATGGACGGTCGGGGCGGCGCTGTCGCCGCTGTTCGCCGCGCTGGTGCTCGGCTACGGCTACATGCGCCGCGCGATGGCGCGCCGCGCGCGCGAGCGGGCGCAGGCGCTGGCCGAGGCCGCCAGGGCGACGGGAACGCACCTTCCGGCGTGATGCCGCCCGCAGCGTGCCCCGCCGTGGTGTGCGCGTGACGGCGGTCGCGCTTCTCTGCGCCGCAGCCGCGGCAAGCCAGGGTGCGCGCGCGGCCGCCGACTTCGTGCCCGCGCGCGTCGAGCTTGCGCTGCTTCTCGACGGCGCGCAGGGAGTCTCGGGACTTCGCGCGTTTATCGGGGGCGTCGAGCAGCGCGCGCCTGCGCTGGCTCCGGGACCCCAGCTTGCGGCCCTGGTCGGGCCGGACCTGATCGCCGAGCCGCTGTCTTGGGGAGCGGCGCCCGCGGGCGCCCGAGCGATCGTGCTCGATGCCGGCGCGGCCGGGCTGACGGTTCCGGTGCTGGACGCGCGTGCTGCGAGGTCCTCGCTCCAATCGTGGCTGGCCGAGGTCGGTCCGCCACGCGCGCTGCGCGGATCCGTCCCGCGCGGCGCGCTGGCTTCCGGCGACGGGCGCAAGCTGCGCGCAGGGCTCGTCGCCTCGCTCGGCGGTGCGCAACGCCTCCTCACCGCCTCCGGTGCCGAAGCGGCATCGCTCCTGGCAAAGCTCGGCAAGACTGCCGGCCGCCGCACCGGCGCGGCGCCGCTCTCCTCCGATCGGACGGTGCGCGCCGCCCTCGCCCGGCTCACCGGGCCCGCAGGGCTGGTCGTGCGCGGAAGAGAACCCGTGCGCGCGGCGGTGCTTTCGCTGGACGGCTCGGCGCAGGGGCTCGTCGCGCGCGGCCTGCTCCTCGCGGAAGCTCCGCTGCTCGCCGGAAGCGCGCCGGCATCGTCCGCCTGCGCAGGCGCGGCCCTTCTCTGCGTGCGCGCCGGACTGGGGCCGTCAGGCCGGACCGCGCTGGGGCTTTTGGCCCGAACGTGGCTTGCGATGCTGCTCGACCCCGCCGACCGCGAAGGAGCCGACCGCCTCGCGCAGCGCGCCGCGGCGGTCGCGGAGAGGCTGCTGGTGCGGAGCGATGGCGTGGACCCGCGGCTGCTCTCCGGCGAGTACGCGCCGGCCTGGGCGGCTCGCCTCCAGGCGGTGACGGTCCCCTCGGCTGGCGACGGAAGAAGCGACGCGCAGGGACCGCGATCGGTCTGCGTTCGCGCCGACGCGACCGCCGCATGGTTCGGAACGCCCTGCCCCGAAGCTCCTTCCGCCGACGCGCTCGCCTCGGGCGCGACCACTGCACTCGACGCGCAGCTGGAGCTGGGCGCGCTCGATGCCGCCCTGCAGAGGCTCACGCCGCTCGACGCTCTGCGCGGCGGACTGCCCGCGGCGCTCTATGCGGCGCGTCTCACCCTCGGCGGAATGCTGCGCGGGTCGGGGCCCGTCGTCGTGACCGGTCAGCCGCACCCCGCCGGCGCCGAGGTGGAGGCGCGCTGGCCGCTGAGGTAGGGTGCGCGCCCGATGGCCGACGAGAATTCGAAGACTCCCCCGCACGCCGAGCCACCGGGCGGGATCTCCTCCGCCCGGCGGGCCGAGCGCCTCGCGTCGCTGAGCGCGCGCGACAAGCTCGCGTCCCTCGACGCGCAGGCCGAGCTCGGCGGGGGCGAGGAGCGCGTCGAGAAGCAGCACGAGGAAGGCAAGTTCACCGCGCGCGAGCGTATCGAGCTGCTCCTCGATCCCGGCAGCTTCATCGAGCTCGACAAGTTCAAGGTGCACCGCTGCGACGACTTCGGGATGCAGAACAAGAAGATCCTCGGGGACGGCGTGGTGACCGGGTACGGCACGGTCGAAGGACGCCAGGTGTTCGTCTTCGCGCAGGACTTCACCGTCTTCGGCGGGTCGCTGTCGGGCGCGTACGCCGAGAAGATCTGCAAGGTGATGGACCTCGCCGTCTCGACGGGCTGTCCCGTCGTCGGCCTCAACGACTCCGGCGGCGCGCGCATCCAGGAAGGCGTCGTGTCGCTCGCCGGATACGCCGAGATCTTCTACCGCAACGTTTCAGCCTCGGGCGTCGTCCCGCAGCTCTCCGCGATCCTCGGCCCCTGCGCCGGCGGCGCCGTGTACTCGCCCGCGATCACCGACTTCATCGTGATGACCAAAGGGACGAGCTACATGTTCATCACCGGCCCGGACGTCATCAAGACGGTGACGCACGAGGAGGTGACGAAGGAAGAGCTGGGGGGAGCGCAGACGCACAATTCGAAGAGCGGCGTGGCCCAGTTCGCCGCCGAGGACGAGGCCGGCGCCATCCGCATCCTGCGCGAGCTGCTCTCCTACCTCCCTTCCAACAACCTCGACAGTGCGCCCCTCGTGCCGACGGAGGACCCGCCCGATCGGCGCGACGACGCCTTGCGAACCATCGTCCCGGAGAACCCGAACAAGCCGTACGACATGAAGGAAGTCGTGCGCGCGGTGGTGGACGATCGCCACTTCTTCGAGGTCGGTGAGCACTACGCGCGCAACATCGTCACCGGCTTCGCGCGTCTCGCCGGCCAGTCGGTCGGGATCGTCGCCAATCAGCCGGCCGTGCTGGCCGGCGTCTTGGACATCGACGCCTCGCGGAAAGCGGCGCGCTTCGTGCGCACGTGCGACGCGTTCAACATCCCGCTGGTCACGTTCGTCGACGTGCCCGGGTTCCTGCCGGGCACCAGCCAGGAATGGGGCGGCATCATCACGCACGGGGCCAAGCTCCTCTACGCATTCGCCGAGGCCACCGTGCCCAAGCTGACGGTGATCACCCGCAAGGCCTACGGCGGCGCCTACGACGTCATGTCCTCCAAGCACATCCGCGCCGACGTGAACCTCGCCTGGCCGACCGCGGAGATCGCGGTGATGGGCCCCGAGGGCGCGGTGAACATCGTCTTTCGCCGCGAGCTGGAGAAGGGCACCAAGACGCGCGAGGAGCTGGTGCAGAGCTACCGCGATACCTTCGCCACCCCCTACAAGGCGGCCGAGCTCGGGTACGTGGACGAGGTCATCGTCCCCGAAGAGACCCGACCCCGCCTCTGCCGCGGGTTGCAGATGTTGCGCACCAAGCGCACCGAAGTCCCGCGACGCAAGCACGGCAACGTCCCGCTCTGATGCGCGGCATCGAGCAGATCCCGGTCATCTACGACGCCTTCATGGCCGTCACGGACCGCATCGCCCTGTGGAAGCTGCGCGCCTGGCTCACGGCCGGCGCGAGCGGGCGCACCCTCGAGGTCGGGTGCGGCACCGGGCGCAACCTGCCCCGCTATCCGGCGACGGCGCGCCTGTTCGGGATCGATCCCTCGCTCGAATCGCTGCTCCGGGCGCGGCAGCGCGCACCGCGCGTCGCGCTCGTCTGCGCCAGGGCAGAAGCGCTGCCGTTCAAGTCCGGCGCGTTCGACACCGTGTCGATCAGTCTGGTCCTGTGCAGCGTCCCCGACCCCGGCGCTGCTCTCGGCGAGGTCCGCCGCGTGCTGCGCGACTCGGGCGCCGTGCGCGCGCTGGAGCACGTGCGCGCTGAGCGACGCTGGGAAGCGCGCTGGCAGGACTTCATCCAGCCGCTCTGGACCCGCGTGACCGGGGGATGCCACCCGAACCGCGACACCGAGGACGCCGTCCGCCGCGCCGGGTTCCGCATCGAGCAACGCAAAGCGAACCGCAACCTGCGAAGGCTCGTCGCGCGCAAGGCGAGCTGAAGGCGCGCGACTTAGGCCCGCCATCGCACTTTGACGTGCACGGCATGAAAGCTTGCGGCGATGCGGCGGCAGCGGCGAGGATCGCTTGCGTCCATGCCCGACGCTGCTCCCCCCGCCACCGCCCTCGATACGGCTGCGCGCCTCGCCGATCGCGTCCGCTGGATCTTCCTCCCCGTATCGCTCTGCGCGCTCGTCGCGGTGGGCGTCCATGCCGCGGCGGACGTGGCCGGAGGCGAGATCCTGCGGGTCGTCGACTGGCTCGATGCCGCGTTCGACGCGCTGGTGGGACGCTGGAGGTTCACGGCTCCGCTCGTGGACCTCGTCGGCCCATCGCAACGCGTGTTCTTCGCCCGCGGGCTCGCCCTCGTCTGGGAACTGATCGCGGACGCGCTGCTCGCCGTCCCGATGCTCGGCTACGACGAGCGCGCAGACGAGGTGAAGAGGTTCCGCGAGCTGGCGGGGAAGGCGGCGGCGAGCCCGACGACCTTGCGCATCGTCTTCCCTCTCGTGACCGGGGCGGTGGCGCTGTCGGGCTCGTGCTCCGTCGGGCGGCTGCTCGAGGGCACGATCCACCTCGGCCTGCCTCGTCCGTTGGGCTTCGCCGCCGCCGCTCTCGCGCGCGGCGCCGCCCTCGCCGCCGTGCTCGGCCTTGTCGCGTTCATCGCCTGGCGCGCGGTCGTCCACGCCTTGGTGCGCGCGGACCAGCGCTCCGACCGGATTCCCCGGACTCGCGCTCGTCCCCTGACCACCGGATTGGCCGCGGCTGCGTTGCTCTTGCCCCTCGCCCTCGCTGCGCTTCGCGCCGCGCCGCTCCTGTCCTTCCTGTGATGCGACGAGCGCGCAGCCTCGCCGATCTGGTGCTCGCGGCCTTGTGCCTCTGGGCAGCGTGGTATCACACGCCGCCGGGAGCGCTGTTTCGCGCCGCCCTCGCCGCGGTCGTCGGATCCCGCAGCTCCGCCCCGCCGCTGCTCTCGTACTACGGCTCGGGTGCGCGGCCGCTGCAGGTCGGCGAAATGCCGCAGCCGCGAGCGCCGCTCGCGCCTGGCGCCGCTCTCGCCCTCGGCGCGCAGGCCACCATCGAGGGGCTGCCCGCGGCCGAGCGGGCGCAGGTCCTCGCTCGAGCAGGGCTTTGGCCCTCTTCGACGGAAAACCTGGGCGGCTGGATCGAGCGCGAGACCCGCACGCAGGGATCGCCCGACGCCGCGCTGCTCGCGCTGTTCTGCGGCGACGAGGCGGCGCGATTCGCGCGCGAGCACGCGCGCGGGAGGGCGCTGGAGGACCTCGCGCGGCAACTTCCGCCGCGCTACGCGGATCGCGTCGCGCTCGCCGCGACTGCGCTCACGCTCGGGACCGCCTACGCCCTGGCGTGGCCGCTTCCGGACTCGGCGCAGATCACCTCGACCTTCGGATTTCGCGCGCACCCGCTCCGGGGCGGCCGCCGCTTCCACGCAGGCGTCGATCTCGGCGTCCCCGTCGGCACGCCTGTGCGGGCCGCCGGCGGCGGCGTCGTGCGCCGCGCGAGCGACGATCCGGTGAGCGGCCGGCTCGTCCTCGTCGACCACGGCAGCGGCGTGTCGACCGTGTACTGCCACAACGACGCGCTCCTGGTCTCCGCGGGCGACCCGGTCACCGCGGGCCAGGTGATCGCCCGGTCCGGGAACAGCGGATTGTCGACGGGCCCGCACCTGCACTACCAGCTCGACCTGCCCCAAGGGCCGGTCGACCCGATGCGCTTCCGTGCCGGGCGCCCCCAGCGCTTCGCGCTGGGGGGCACCGAACCGTGAGGGAGGGACGAGCGGCTACTGCTTCTCGGCCCGCGCCTGCACCTGCGGGCACCAGGGGTCCTTCAGGCAGTCGAACTTGTCGACGTCGACGAACCGCCCGTCCCGCACCTGGAACCGGGCGAGCTGCGCGACGATGTCGCCTTGCGGGTCGTAATTGCATGGCCCGGAAGCGCCTTGGTAATCGATCGCCTTGCCCGCGGCGATCAGCTCGACCGCCCGCGACACGCCGGCCGCTCCGGCGCCGACGCCTTCGCCCTGCGCGTCGTTGATGGCGCGCATCGAATCGCGGATGTCGACGCCGCTCACCTTCGACGGGTCGGCCATGTGCTTGCGCTGCGCCGCGTGCAGCGCGGCGAGCATCACCGTCATGGTCGCGTCGTAGGCGGCCGCGTCACGGAACGCAGGCAGCTGCCCGCTCGCCGCTTTCAAGTCGTCGGCGAATGCCTGGGCGGAGGCACCCTCGCCCAACACCGCCTGCGAGGTGCCTTCCTGTCCTTCGACGGCCGCCTTCAGGGTCTCGATGATCCGGGGCGCGCGGAAGTTGTGCGTGTGCACCAGCCGCACCTTCGAGCCGCTGGCGAGATACGCCTTGGTGAAGCCCACGGAGAACTTGGGGAAGGTGATCTCGACGATCGCGTCCGGCAGGGCATCGGGCTTGCCGTGGTTCTTCTTGTCGGTGACCTTGGCGACGTCGCCCGCCCAGTCGTACTCGTTCGGGTTCGCCTTCACGTCGTGGAAGACCTGCTCGATGATCGCGCCGGGATGCGCCTTGAGCGCGTCGCCCTTGATCGCGTCCGAGAACCCGTGGCCGTACGGGTCGTCGCTCGCATAGATCGAAAGCTTGAACCTGCCGTCGCCGTTGACGTCGCCGCGCTGGCCGGCGGAGACGAGCATCTGCACCAGCATCCGCGCCTGGTACGCGTCGGACATGGTGGTGCGGAAGTTCCAGCCCTTGCCGTTGCGCAACGCCGCCTGCTTCACGGGGTCTGCGTCCTTCGCCTCCGGGTTGTCGATCGCCGGCGAGGTGCACGCCATGCACACGATCGGGACCTCCAACTGGTGCGAGACGTCGCCGTCGTAGTTCAGCATGTTGACCGCGATGTCGTCCTGGCTGGAGTCGGTGATGACGGCTTTCGCGTCTTGCTGCTTCACCAGCTGCAGCGCCCCCACGCGCGACATGTCGGGTGCGTTCCCCGAATTCACCTCGGCAATCTCGAACCGCAGCGGCTTGCCAGACTGCTTCAGCGCCTGGTTCACGTGCCCGACCGCCAGCCGGATCGACTCGGGCCAGCTCGGCGTCGCGATCGATCCGGTGCGATCGACGAGCTGGCCGAGCACGATGGTGGTGCTCTTGGCCGTCTGCTGCGAATCGGCGGCGGGCTTGCAAGCCGCGGCACACACTCCGAGGGCACAAAGGAAGCGCGTCGTCACCTTCATGACTGTCTCCAAGTCACGGGGCCTCGGAACTGGCTGCGGCCGTCACGACGACCCTCGCATGCCTCCCGTGCCGGGGCGAGGATTCGACCTGCGCTGCGATCGCGGCGCCCGCGATGACGGCGAGCGCCAGCACGAGACGCCACACACCGGTGCGTTGGTCGCGCCCGTCGTGCCTCGATTTCCAGGAGAGATCCTGCGAATCGAAGTGCATGTTTCCCCCGCGCTAGTGAATGGCGCCTAGCAGCCCAGACGGGTGCCTGCGCAAGGTGCGCTGGAGCGACGCAAGGCGGCTCGTGTCGCGCCGTGTGGGGCGTCCGTTCACTCGTAGTGCTTCACGCGCATCCAGAGCTCGACGAGCGGCGCGCGAAAGCCGCGGCAGGAAAACACCGGAAGGTCCTGCTCGTACGGCATCGCATGCTCGACGTGCGCCACTCGCGCGAGGACCCGGACGTCGGAGCACGCGCGGCGGTGGTCTTGCTCCCGCCCTCCGACGACCAGCAGGACGTCGGCGTCGGGCGGACCCCACGTGAAGTAGCTGTTGTGACCGCTGACGACGGGCGGCAGGCCGCGCCCGAGGAGCTCCAGCGCCCCCGCCTCGCCGTAGTTCTGCGCGTACACGGCGGCGCGCTCCGCGGGGGGAAGCTGGCCCACGGCGCGCTCGACGGCTCGAGCGAGCTCGGGCCAGCCGAATTGATCGGCGAAATGCTGCGGCAGCGCGCCGAACCGGTGGTGCTCGGTCCGCGGCGGCTCGACGTGGAGCGCTCGTTGCCACGCAATGAGGTCGTCGGGAGCGAGCAAGGGAATGACGAGCGGTGCGGTCGCGACGCCGAGCAGGGCAACGACCGCGAGCACCCCGGCGCGAATGGCGGGCTGCGCGACGCGTTCGAGCTGTACGGCGCCGGCGGCGAAGAGAGGCAGATACGCAGGCGCGGCGTAGTACGGCTTGCCGTGGAGCAGCGCGAAGAGCGCGACGATGGCGACGGCCGACAGCGCAAGCGACCGCAGCGGCCGCGTGCGCCACAGGAACCAGAGGCCGCAGATCCAGACGGGCACCGTCACCGGATGCATCTCGAACGCGCTCTCGGCGACGAACGCAGGCGGCGAGAGGCGGACGTTCTTCCACTGCTGCGCCGCGAGCAATTCGAGCATGGGAAAACCGTGGCGCAACTGCCACACGACGTGCGGCAGCACGATGGCGGCCCCCACCGCGACGGCGGCGGCCGCGTAGCGCGATGCCAGGATCCCGCGCTGCGGAGTCGCCAGGAGACCGGCGAGCAGGGTCGCGCAGAGCAACGCGAAGGAATGCTTGTTGAGCACTCCGATCCCGGCCACCACGCCCGCGGCGACCCACAGGCGCGCATCGGCGCCGCCGATCAGGACGACGGCCAGATGGAGGAGCGCCATCCAGAAGAGAAGCTCGAACACGTTCATGGTGAGCAGGTGCCCCTGCGCGAGCAGCGTGGGCGCGACCGCCGTGCACAGCGCCGCCAGCGCCGCCGCGAACCAGCCGCCGCGCAGCCGCGCCGCCAGCGATCCGGCGAGCGACACCGTAGCGGCATGCGCCAGGATGGCCGGGAGCCGGAAGGCCAGCACCGACCCTCCGCTGGCCCAGAGCGCGGCGCGCGCGACGATCGCGATCAGCGGCGGGTGGTCGACGTAGCCCCAGGCGAGCCGCCGGCCGCAAGCGATGAAGTACATCTCGTCGCGAAACCACCCGTACCGGCCACCGCAGGCGAGATGCAACGCGACGGTCGCGAGCGCGACCAGCAGCGCGGCGCGACGGGCGCCGGCAGCGGCGCGACCGGGATCCACGCGGCCCACTTCTAACACGGGAGGATCTCCGGGCTGGCCGCCGCCGCACCCGCGCGATAAGTTTCGCGCGCCTCCGGAGGAATGCAGCGTGGCAATCCGCAAGGTCCTGATCGCAAATCGTGGAGAGATCGCGGTGCGCGTCTCGCGAACCTGCCGCGAGATGGGAATCGCGACGGTCGCGGTGTACAGCGACGCCGATCGCGGCGCGCTGCACGTCCGCAGCTGCGACGAAGCGGTCCGCGTCGGCCCGGCGCCGTCGCGCGAAAGCTATCTGTCCGTCGAGAACGTCGTCGCCGCGGCGAAGAAGACCGGCGCGGACGCGATCCACCCCGGATACGGGTTCCTCAGCGAGAACCCCAAATTCGCGCGGGCCTGTGCCGAGGCCGGGATCGTCTTCATCGGCCCGCCCCCGGAAGCGATGGAGGAGATGGGCGAGAAGACGCGCGCGCGCCGCAAGGCGAGCGAGGCCGGCGTGCCGATCGTCCCGGGGTTGAAGGAGCCGATCCCCGAAGGAGGCGAGGAGCAGGCGAAGCGGTACGCGCAGGAGATCGGCTACCCGATCATGCTCAAGGCGGCGGCGGGAGGCGGCGGCAAGGGGATGCGCCTGGTCGCGGAGCCGCGCGAGTTCGACCGGGCGCTCGCGACCGCGCAGCGCGAGGCGCTGTCGGCCTTCGGCGATGCGCGCGTGTACATCGAAAAGGCGGTGTCGCGGCCCCGCCACGTCGAGATCCAGATCTTCGCGGACCGCCACGGCAGGTGCATCTGGCTGGGGGAGCGCGAGTGCAGCGTGCAGCGGCGCCACCAGAAGGTGATCGAGGAGACGCCTTCCGCGATCGTCACGCCCGAGTTGCGCGCGAAGATGGGCGAGGTGGCCGCGCGCGCGGCGCTGGCCGTGAAGTACGAAGGCGCCGGCACCTGCGAGTTCCTGGTCGACGGCAACACACGCCAGTTCTACTTCCTCGAGATGAACACGCGTCTCCAGGTCGAGCACCCGGTGACGGAGTGGTGCACCGGGCTCGACCTCGTGCGCTGGCAGATCGAGGTGGCGCAGGGAGCGAAGCTGCCCTGGACTCAAGACGACGTCCTGCGCAATCTCCGAGGTCACTCGATCGAGGCGCGCCTCTATGCGGAAGATCCGGCGCGCGACTTCCTCCCCAGCCCTGGCCGGATCGCGGAGCTGCGGCTTGCCGCGGGACCGGGAGTGCGCAACGACTGCGGGGTGGAGTCCGGCTCGGAGGTGCCGCGCTACTACGACCCGATGATCGGCAAGCTCGCCGTGTGGGCGGCGACTCGCGACCAGGCCATCGAGCGCTTGCGCCGCGCGCTCTCCGAGACGGTGGTGAAAGGCATCACCACCAACACACGGTACCTGAGAGCGATCCTCGACCTCGAGGAGTTCCGCCGCGGCGACTACGACACGGGCTTGCTCTCGCGAGCTGCGGACCGGCTCTTGCCGGAGAAGCCCGACGGCAAGCAGCTGACGCCCGACCAGGAGGTGGCGCTCGCGGCCGCGACGATCTGGCAGCTCGAGCGCGACCAGCCCGGCACCGTAGCGCCGGCAGCGCGGGCCGAACCGGAGTCCGCCTGGGCGCGCGCGGGGCGGCTCGAGGCGCTGCGGAGGAACGCGTGAGGTACCACGCGATCGTGGCAGGCGTGGAGCGCCTCATCGAGGTGACCCGCCGCGGGGATTCCTACCGCGTCGCAATCCACGCGGATGCGAAGGAGAGCGCGAGCCCGCGCGTGCTCGACGTCGACGCCGTGCACCTGCCCGGTCACGCCATGTCGCTGCTCGTCGACGGCCGGAGCGTGCGCTGCGAAGTCGAACCGGGGAAGGATGGCCACCTCGCGGTGCTGCTAGGCGACGAGATCCACGAGCTGGAAGTCCTCGACGAGCGGCGGCTGCGGCTACGGCGCGCCTCGGGCAAGTTCTCGCTGGAAGGCCCGCAGCGCGTGGACTCGCCGATGCCGGGCAAGGTCGTGCGCGTTCTCGTCAAGCAAGGCGACGAGGTCCAGGAAGGACAGGGCCTGGTCGTGGTCGAGGCGATGAAGATGGAGAACGAGCTGAAGAGCCCGAAGGCGGGAGTGGTCGCCGAATTGCAGGCGCAAGAAGGCCAGGCAGTCGAGGCCGGCGCGAAGCTGGCCGTGGTGGCATAGATGGGGACGCCGCCGCTGCCAGTCGGCTCGCAATCGCCGGAGCTCACGGCCGCGCCCGCGTGGCGCCGGGAACCGTACCTCTTGCTCTTCCCGCTCGGCGCGGTGCTCGCGTGGGCCGGCGTCCTGCCCTGGCTGTTGTTCTCGCTCGGCGCGACGCCGCTGTACCGGCCGATGTTCGAAGCGATCGGCTACCGCGCCGCCTTCCATCCCGTGGCGCAGGTGGAAGGATTCCTCACCTGCTTCGCGGTCGGATTCCTCTTTACCTTCATCCCCCGCCGGACGGGGACCGCGCCGCCCGCGCCCTGGCAGATGGCCGTGGCCCTCGGTGCGCCGGTGGTGTCGGTCGTCTGCGCCTGGTTCGAGCGATGGCTGCTGGCGCAGATCTCCTGGCTGGTCCTCATCGCGGTGCTCATCGGTTTCGTCGCGCGCCGCGCCGGGAGCGGCGGACGTCGCATACCGGCCAGCTTCGTCTGGGTCGCCGCGGGGCTCCTGATGGGCGCCACTGGCGCGGCTCTAGCGGGCGTCGGAGCCGCGCTGGACGATCCGGCCTTCTGGCTGCACCTGGTGGGGCGCGGACTCTTGTTGCAGGGACTGTTCACCGGGCTGGTGCTCGGGATCGGCGGCTTGCTCTTGCCGGCAATCACCCGCGGCGTCGATCCGACCAGCGAGCGGCCGCCGCGCGCCTGGGCCTATGCCGTGCACGCCGTCCTGGCAGCCGGGTTCGCGGGGACGTTCTTCCTCGAGCACCTGGTGTCCGTCCGCGCCGCCTATGCTTTGCGCGCGGCGATCGCCCTCGCCGTCGTGATCGGTTCGCTCGAGGCGCTGCAGCCGCCGACGGTGCCCGGGCTCCACCGACGCGTCGCGCGCTGGTCGGTGTGGATGCTTCCCGCCGGATTCCTCTGGGTGGCGGTGGCCCCCGAATACCGCCGGGCGGGGCTCCACCTCGTCTTTCTCGGCTGCTTCACGGCGCTCGTGCTCGCGGTGTCGACCCAGGTCGAGCTTTCCCACGGTGGCAGGCCCGAGCCGCTGCGCGGCCGTCCCTGGCAGCTGGTCGCCTCCTGCGCCCTGCTCGTCGCGGCCCTCGTCGGGCGCGTGCTGCTGGAAGTCGATCCGCGCCACTTCCACCTCTGGCTCGGCGCCTCGGCCGCCGCGTTCCTCAGCGCGACGGTGCCCTGGGCGGCGCTGGCGCTCGCGAGGCGGCCGTGACGGGATCGAAGTACATCCACGGCACCGCGCCGGAAGAGCAGGCTCGGCTCTCGCAGCTGAACCGGCTGCTCAACGAAGGCGCCCTGCGCGAGCTCGGCCTGCGCGGGGGCGAGCGCATCGTCGACTTCGGCTGCGGGCTGGCGCAGCTCACGCGCGCCATGGCGCGCCGGGCGGGAGTGCGCGCCGTCGGCCTCGAGCGGAGCGCGGATCAGATCGCGGAGGCGGCGCGGCAGGCGCGCGCAGCGGGCGAGGACCATCTACTCGACTTGCGCGAGGCGGACGTGCTCTTCGCGGAAGTGGAAGCGGGCGCTTACGACGTCGCGCACGCGCGTTTCGTGCTCGAGCACGTCCCGGATCCGGTCGCGGTCGTGAAATCGATGGTGCGAGCCGTGCGACCCGGTGGCCGCGTCGTGCTGCAGGACGACGATCACGACGTCCTGCGATTGTGGCCGCAGCCGCCCGGATTGCACGAGCTGTGGCAGGCCTACATGCGCACCTACGACCGGCTCGGAAACGACCCGATCGTCGGGCGGCGGCTGGTGTCCCTCCTCCACGAGGCGGGGGCGAAACCGGCGCGCTGCACCTGGTTGTTCTTCGGCGCGTGCGCGGGCGAACCGACCTTTCCCGCCTTCGTCGAGAACCTGCATTCCATCCTCGCGTCGGCGCGCGACACCATCGTCCGCGCCGGCCTTCTCGGCGGACGCGAAGCCGACGAGGCGCTCGCGCAGATTCGCGCGGTGGGGCAGCGCCCCGACGCCGCGTTCTGGTATGCCGTCGCGTACGCCGAAGGGATCAGGTGAACAGGATGGCCTCGAGCACGCGACGCGTGGAAGCAGCGCTCGAACGGTGGGCGCGGGAGGTGTACGGGAAGGCGGCGCAGAAGCCCGGCGCCCTCAGGCAGGAGAAGTTCGCCACGACCAGCGGCATCGAGTTGCTTCCGATCTACGCGCCGCCGCCGGAAGAGGAGTACGAGGCGAAGCTCGGGTTCCCCGGGGAGTACCCGTATACCCGCGGCATCCAGCCGACCATGTACCGCGGCCGCTTCTGGACGATGCGCCAGTACGCCGGGTTCGGGACCGCGGAAGAGACGAACCGGCGCTTCCGCTACCTGCTCGCCTCCGGGCAGACAGGACTGTCCACCGCGTTCGACCTGCCGACGCAGATGGGCCACGACTCCGACAGCCCGCGCGCTCGCGGCGAGGTCGGGCGCGTCGGCGTCGCCATCGATACCCTCGACGACATGGAGCGCCTCTTCCACGGCATCGACCTGGGGAAGGTATCCACGTCGATGACGATCAACGCCACGGCTGCGACGCTGCTCGCGCTCTACCAGGCCGTCGCGGAGGCGCACGGGACGCCCGCCCGCGAGCTGTCCGGCACGGTGCAGAACGACGTCCTCAAGGAGTACATCGCGCGCGGGACGTACATCTACCCGCCCGCGCCGTCGATGCGCCTCATCACCGACGTGTTCGCCTACTGCGCCGAGGCGATGCCGAGGTGGAACCCGATCTCCATCAGCGGCTACCACATCCGCGAGGCAGGATCGACCGCGGCCCAGGAGATCGCCTTCACGCTCGCCGACGGGATCGCCTACGTCGACGCGGCGGTACGGCGCGGTCTCGACGTCGACAAGTTCGCCGGCAGGCTGAGCTTCTTCCTCAACGTCCACAACAACTTCCTCGAGGAGGTGGCGAAATTCCGCGCCGCGCGGCGCCTGTGGGCGCGCACGATGCGCGAGCGCTTCGAGGCGAAGGATCCGCGGAGCTGGACGCTGCGCTTCCATGCGCAGACGGCCGGATCGACGCTCACGGCGCAGCAGCCGGACAACAACGTGGTGCGCGTCGCGTTGCAGGCGTTCGCCGCGGTCATGGGGGGTTGCCAATCGCTGCACACCAACTCGCGCGACGAGGCGCTCGCCCTGCCCAGCGAGGACTCCGCGCGGATCGCGCTGCGCACGCAGCAGATCATCGCGCACGAGAGCGGCGCGGCGGACCTGATCGATCCGCTGGGAGGGGCCTCCGCGCTGGAGTCCCTCACCGACGACCTGGAAGAGAAGGCGATCGCCTACCTCACCCGCATCGACTCGATGGGCGGAATGGTCGAGGCGATCGCGGCCGGGTACCCGCAGCGGGAGATCGAGGAGGCGGCATACGCGTACCAGAAGGAGATCGAGGCGAAGCAGCGGGTCATCGTCGGAGTGAACGAGTTCGTCACCGAGGGCGAGCCTCCATTCGAGACGATGACGGTCGATCCGCGCCTCGAGGAGCAGCAGGTGGAGCGGCTGCGCGCCTTCCGCGCCGCGCGCTCGCAGGACGCCGCGCAACGTGCGCTTTCCGAGCTGCAGCGCGCCGCGCGAGGGACGCAGAACGTGGTGCCGCACATCGTGTCGGCAGTGAAGGCGCGCGCGACGTTGGGCGAGATCGCCAACGCGCTGCGCGCCGTCTTCGGCGAGCACGGCCGCAGCTAGATCCGCGGCGCGGCGCGAGGAAGCTGCTATCGCGCCAGGCCCGCGCCGGGAGCAGCCAGCGCCCCTCGCGGCGACGCGGGCTTCAGGTGCCACAGCGCCAGGCCGAATCCGTCGGTGCGGACGCCCGCGACGAGCTCGAACCGGCCGGGCGCGCCCGCCATTTCGCGCGCCATGGCGGAAGGACGCGTCGAGGCGTCGGTGACGATCCACTCACTCGAGAAAGCCCGGACTGCCTCGGGTCCGGAACGAGCGTGGTCGCACTTCCGCGCGCGGCACGAAGTTCCGTCGTGGACCGCGTGATGCCATTGCCAGAAGAGTGCCGGATTCGCGGCGTGCAGGAGCGACGGATCGGCCATGGAGATGTAGCGATATTCCGGTAGGGCGGCGAAGATGGGCGCGGTGCGGAACGTGTCGTCGGTGAAGAGCAGCGATCCGGGCGGCACGCGCTCGCGCACCTCCGCCGCGATCCGCTCGTAGGTGGTCGGAGGACCGAGGTTCGAGTTTCCCACCTCCCACGCGATGGACAGGTTTCTCGCGCACAGGGCGGCGGCAGCGATCGCCGCGGCAACCGGAAGGAACCGGCGCGCTTCCTCGCGCAAGGCTTCGCGCGGCCAGAACAGCCCTGCCCCGATGGCGAGGAGCGGCGCGGCGTAGTCGAGAAAGCGCGCGGTCCGCAGCGAAAGAGGGAGCACCAGCGCGAGGGCGAGGAGCGCCGCCGACCGCATCGGGCGGGTCCCGGCCGGAGTCCGCCCGCGTGACGCCCACCAGGCGGCAGCGAGGAGCACGAGCCCGAACCAGACCTCCGCGAGCAGGAAATCCGGGGCGAGCGCCTTCGCCTCGAGCCCGGAGTCTGGCAACGGCTCGCTTCCGAAGAGGTCGAGGGTCGTCGCGTTGTGCAGGAAGGCGACGGTCAGGTACTGGGCGCGGTCCGGCCGCACGAGGAAAGCCAGCGCGAGACCGCCGATGGACCACAGGAGCGCGCGCGGCGAGCCGCGCCTGCCGCCGATGCGCGCACCGACCAGGCCGAGGAGCACGAAGAAGGGAGAGAGAGGGGAGGAGAGGTGGAGCAGCCCATGCGCGAAGGCGGCAGCGAGCGCGAAGCCCGGGTGCAGCTCTCCCGCGCCTGCCGCCAGGCCGGCGACCACGAGCGGCACGGTGAGGTGGGTGGGTCGCGCGAGATGGTCCCGGAACGCGAAGAACGGCGAGATGGCGAGCGGCGCCACCGCGAACGCGGCCGGTCGGTCCTGGCCGAGGCGCCGTAGCAGCCACGCGAGCGACAGCGCCGTGAAGACCGCGATGGCGGCGCCGGCGAGCCGTGCACCCCAGACGTTGTCGAGCGCCGTGAACGGCACCATCAGCCAGTGGAACCCGAGCCAGAGGTCCACTCCGGAATCGGCCAGGAGCGTGAACGGCAGGAAGGGAGCGCCGCGCATGCGGAAACGGCTGCGGACGAGCTCGCGCGCGGTCGCGAGATGCCGGTAGGGATCGCCGTCGCCGAGGCCGTCGATGCCCGAAGCGCACGCGGCGGCGAAGGCGAAGGCCAGCGCACCGGCGACGAGCAGGTCGGCCCTGCGCGGGCGATCGTCAGGCACGCTGCGGTACCTGGCGCAACCCGCTGACGGACGCGGCCCCTGCGCGCTCGCCCTCTTCGTGGTACTCGGCGTCTTCGTTCACGCGCCAGACGTCGTAGACCTCGCGCCCGGCCAGGATGTTCTCCACCGCCAGCATGGCGGTCATCATGGAATGGTCCTGGTTGTTGTACTTGTGCATGCCGTTGCGGCCGGTGAGGTGCAGGGTGGGAAAGCGTTCCTTCATCTCGCGGCGGATCACGTCGACGTTCGCGGTGTAGCTCGCGTCGTAGACCGGGTAGGCCTTCGGCTGCCGGACGACGCAGCCGTCGAGGACCTCGCCGCGCGCGGCGAGCCCGATCTTCTCCAGCTCGTCGGCGGCGAGGGCGAGGAGGCCTTTGTCGGAGGACGTCCACAGGCCGTCTCCCTCGAAGCAGAAGTATTCGAGGCCGTAGCAGCAGAGAGACGGATCCGGCACCATCTCCGGCGACCAGGACTTGAAGTTCTGGATGCGCCCGACCTTCACCCCGGGGTCGTGGATGTAGATCCAGTTGTCGTCGAATCGCCTCGCATCCTCGAGCACCAGCATCACGGTGAGGAAGTCGCGGTAGCGCAGAGCCCCGGCCGAATCGAGGGCGCGCTGCGACAGCGAAGGCCGAAGCATCCGCGCGAGGTTGCGCAGCGGGACCGACGAGACGACGTGCTCGGCGACGACCTGCTCGCGGACTCCCTGCCGCGACGCCGTCACGATCCAGCGCCCCGCGTCGTGCGCGAGCTCGGTGACATTGGTGCCCATCACCAGCTGCCCGCCGCGGGCGCGGACCTTCTCCGCGCACGCCTCCCACATCATCCCCGGGCCTTTGCGCGGGTAACGGAACGAGTCGATCAGCGTCTTGACGACCTCGCCGCCCCGGTTGCGGCGCGGAAACAGGGCGCGGAGCGCGGCCTCGACCAGCGAGAGGCCCTTGATCCTCTGCGCGGCCCAGTCGGCGGAGATCTCCTTGCACGACATGCCCCACACCTTCTCGGTGTAGGTCTTGAAGAAGATCTCGAAGAGGCGGCGGCCGAATCGCGACACGACCCAGTCCTCGAGGCTGCGCGGCGAGCGCTGCGGCGTGAGGCGCGCGCGCGCATACGAGAGCACGCAGCGCGTGGCCTCCAGCGGGCCGAGCTTCCAGAGGGCCTCGGCCCCGCGCAACGGATAATTGAAGAACTTGCCCTGGTAGTAGATGCGCGAGGAACGAGGGCGCACGAGCAGGTCGTCAGGCAGGATCTCCGTCCACAAGTCCTCGACCTGCTTCGATTTGGAAAAGAAGCGATGCCCGCCGATATCGAAATGAAATCCCTTGTATCGCTCCGTGCGGGAGATGCCGCCCACGTAGCACGGGTCGCTCTCGAAGACCGTCGCCGCGACGCCCTTCTTGGCGAGGAGGTACGCAGCGGTCAGCCCGGCGGGGCCGGCGCCGATGATGGCCACCTTCGTTTCCTTCATCTTCGCAAATGCGATGGTAGCATGGCGTAGATGCGCTACCCGCTTTTCGACAACGGCGATCAAAAACGAGTTGCACCTACGTCTACCTCCGCCGACGCACCCCCGGCCGCGCTGCAGCGGCGCGCGACCGCGGCGCTGATCGGGTCCACCGCGGCCGCCGCAGCCGCGTGCTTCGCGCTGCGCGGACTGGTCCTGGCGGACGTCCAGCCGGGCGAGAAGCTGCACATCTTCTGGCACTTGTACCTGCGCGACGAGCCGGCGGCCGCCGCGCTCGGCCTCCTCATCGTCCTCGGTGGCGTCTTCCTTGCGCGCCTCGCCTGGAGCGCGCGGCTGGACGACGCCCTCGAGCGCCTCGCCGCGCGCCCGTGGACGTTCATGGCGGTGGCGACGGCCTCGCTGGCGGTGGCGGCCGTGATCGTCTATCGCCGGCATCCGCTTTCGATGGACGAATACGCGCCGCTGTTCCAGGCCCGCGCGTTCGCCCGCGGCTCGTTGTGGGGAGAGGTGCCGCCCGAAGTGCTTTCCCGGCTCGTCCCGATTCGCAGCGGAGATTTCCTCGAGGCGTCCGCCGACGGGCGCGTCATCTCCTCGTACTGGCCGGGGTTCGCGCTGCTCCTCGCCCCGTTCGCTGCGCTCGGCGTTCCGTGGCTCTTGAATCCGCTGCTCGGCGGCGCCACGCTCTTCACCGTCTGGCGGATCGCCAGGAAGGTCCTGCCTTCGCCGGCCGCGCCCGGGTGGGCGCTGCTGCTGACGGCCGCTTCTCCCGCTTTCGCCGTCGACGCCATCTCCTACTACTCGATGGCCGCCCACCTGCTGTTCAACCTGCTCTTCGTCCTTCTCCTGCTCGAACCCACGCCGCGGCGTCTGATGGCGGCCGGAGCAGTCGGTTCCTTCGCGCTCGTCCTGCACAATCCGGTCCCGCATCTGCTCTTCGCGCTCCCCTGGATCGCGTGGATCGCGCTCCGCCAGGGGCCGCGCCGCCTCGCAGCGCTGCTCGTCGGGTATCTGCCGCTCTCCGTCACGCTAGGGCTCGGCTGGGCGTGGGTTCGATCGCGTGTCGCCGGATCGGGCGCGCCGGCACGAGGCATCACGGACCTCGCGGCCGGCCTCGCGCGCGCCGCGTTCACCCTGCCGGGCACGGACGTCTTGCTCGCCCGCGCCGCAGGCGTCGTCGAGCTGATCCTGTGGGCGGTCCCTGGCTTGCTCCTCGCGGCGTGCTGGGGCGCGTGGCGAGCGCGCCGCGGCGCCGGAGACCGCGCCTTGCTGCTCCTCGCCGTGTCCGGCGCCTGCACCCTCGCCGGATACATGTTCGTGCCGTTCAACCAGGGGCACGGATGGGGCTTCCGCTACTTCCATTCCGCCTGGGGCATCGTCCCGCTGCTCGCCGCGGCGCTGCTCACCGCTCCGGACATGGCGAAGACGCTGTTCCCGAGGTCGATGCTGGTCTGCGCGGGACTGAGTCTCGCACTGGGTACCGGGCTGCGATTTGCGCAGGTGCGCGGCTTCATCGACGATCACCTCGCGCAGCTGCCGCGCGCCGCGACGTCCCCGGACCGGCGCGTCGTGTTCGTCCATCCGGAGCGCGGCTACTATTCGCAGGACCTGGTGCAGAACGACCCGTTCCTGGAAGGCTCGCGGTGGATGCTGCTCAGCCGCGGAGACGAATCCGACGCGGATTGGATGCGTCGAGCATTCCCGACCTCGCGGAGGATCGCGGCGAACGAGGTAGCCACGGTGTGGGCGGTCGAGTGAGCGCACCGTGGCTCTCGGTGGTGATGCCCACGTACAACGGCAGCGCCTTCCTGCGCGCTGCGCTCGACAGCGTCTGCGCACAGCCCTTGGCGGAGGTCGAGATCGTCGCTGTCGACGACGGGTCGGACGACGACACGCTCGCTATCCTCGAGGCGTACTCGTCCCGGCTGCCACTGCGCGTCGTCCGCCGGCCGCGCACGGGGAACTGGGTGGCGAGCACGAATCACGGGCTCCGCATTGCCCGCGGCGAATACGCGTGCCTTCTCCACCAGGACGACTTGTGGCTGGGCGGCCGTCTGCGCGCGGTGCGCGGCGCATTGGAGGGGACTCCGGAAGCGGGGCTCGTGGTGCACCCGTCCTGGTTCATCGACGCGCGCGGAACGCGCCTGGGCCGCTGGCGATGCCCTCTGCCGCCGGGCAAGGTGGCTCCTGCGCTCGTGCTCGAGCGGCTCATCGTGCAGAACTTCCTGGCCGTGCCGGCGCCCACCTTCCGCCGCGAGCTGGCGCTGAGCCTGGGCGGCATGGACGAATCGCTCTGGTACACCGCCGATTGGGACCTGTGGCTCAAGCTCTCCCGCGCAGCCGCCATCCTGCACCACCCGGAACCGCTCGCCGCGTTCCGTGTGCATGCCGATTCGCAGACCGCCACGGAGTCGTCGCGCGATCGGGACCTCCGGTTCCAGCTCGAGACGGTCCTGCGCCGGCACCTCGGCGCCGCGGCGGGAGCGGATCGCCGGCTGGCGTCGATCGCCGAGTTCTCCGTGGAGCTGAACCTCGCGCTCGCCGCCCGCCTCCACCGCCGCCCTGCGCCGTGGTCGAGCCTCGGCGCACGCTTTCTCGCGCTCGGCCCGGCCGGGTGGAAGCGGTACCTGCGAGACTCGCGCATCGCCGAGCGCGTGGGAGCGCGGCTGCGCCTGCTGCGCGAACGCCACCGCGCCGGCGTTGCAGCGTCATGACGGACGACGCGGAATACACGCGCAGGCTGCTGCGGGCGCAGGGCGCCCGCTGGAAGAAGCTGCTCGACGTCCAGGCGCCGTACCGCTGGAACCTGCAGCGGCTGCGGCCGGGTTCCACGCTCGAGGTGGGCTGCGGCGTGGGCCGCAACCTCTTGCACTTGCGCGGCGCGGGGGTGGGAATCGACCGCAACCCGCACTCGGTGGAAGCCTGCCGGCGCGCCGGCCTGGTCGCGTTCACTCCGGAGGAGTTCTCGCGCTCGCAGTACGACGCGCCCGGGCGGTTCGACACGCTGCTCTTCTCCCACGTCGCCGAGCACATGCGCTTCGGCGAGTTCGTCGAGCTCGTCCGCACGCACGCTCGTCTGCTGAAGGCGGAGGGCCGCGTGGTGATCGTGACTCCGCAGGAAGCCGGGTTCCGCAGCGATCCGACGCACGTCGAGTTCTTCGATTTCGCAAGACTTCGCGCCGCGCTCGAGCAGGTGGGATTCTCGCCGATAACGGAGTACTCGTTTCCGTTCCCGCGCCTCGTCGGTCGCATTTTTCGCTACAACGAGTTCGTTTCGATAAGCCGACGTCGAAATTGATCGCCCGCGCCCTCCCGATACAGTCGTGCGTCGATGCGGGCCACCGCTATCGAATCTGCTCCCGTCGAGCTGACGGTCCTGATGCCCTGCCTCGACGAGGCGAGGACGGTCGGAGCTTGCATCGCGAAGGCGCGGGAGACGTGTCGCGCGCACGGCATCGAGGCTGAGTTCCTCGTCGCGGACAACGGCTCGACCGACGGGTCGCAGCGGATCGCGCGCGAGTCGGGCGCGCGCGTCATCCACGTCCCGGTGCGCGGGTACGGGGCCGCGCTGCGCGCCGGCATCGAGGCCGCGAGCGGCCGGTTCGTCGTCGTCGCGGACGCGGACGACAGCTACGATTTCGGGGACATCCCCGCCTTCCTCGGGCAGCTGCGCGCCGGAGCGCAGCTGGTGATGGGCTCGCGCTTCCGCGGCACCATCCATCCGGGCGCGATGCCGCCGCTGCACCGGTTCCTGGGAAATCCGGTCCTCACCTGGATCCTCAACCTGTTCTTCGGGGCCGGGATCACCGACGCGCACTGCGGGATGCGCGCCTTCGATCGGGACGCGATATTGCGCCTCTCGCTGCGCTCCTCCGGCATGGAATTCGCCAGCGAGATGATCATCCGCGCCGCGCAGGAGAGGCTCAGCGTCCGCGAGGTGCCGACGAGCCTGCGGCCCGACGGACGCGGCCGCAGATCGCACTTGCGAACCTGGCGCGACGGCTGGCGGCACCTCCGCTTCATGCTGCTGTTCAGTCCGCTGTGGCTGTTCCTCGTCCCCGGCATCGCCGTCTCCGCTGCGGGACTGCTGCTCGCCGCGGCGGTGGCCTTCGCGACGGTGACGATCTTCGGCCACCAGCTGAACACGCACTTCGCGCTGCTGGGCAGCTCGCTCGCCATCGTCGGCGTGCAGGTCGCGATCCTCGGCCTGTTCGCCAAAGCGGTCTTCGTCCTCGACGGGGTCGGGAGGAGCCCCGGCGCTGAGCGGTTGCTCGAAGGCCTGCGCCTGGAGACGGGGATCGTCGCCGGCGCGCTCGTCTTCGTCGCGGGCGTGATTCTCGACGGGCGCATCCTCGCCAGTTGGATCGCGACCCACGGCGGCGCGCTCGACGCCCGGACGACGCACCTCGCGATCCTGGGCGGGACGTTTTGCGCCGTGGGCCTGGAGATCGTCTTCTCCAGCTTCTTCCTTTCCATCCTCAAGGCCTCGCGCACCGGACGCTGGGTGTGAGCCTGGACCTCCGCGCGTCGACCAATCCGCGCTGGCCCTGCGCGCTCGCCGCCGGTCTCCTCCTCCTCGGGATCTGCGGATTCAGCGGCAGCTCGTTCGTCTTCGGGGCGCGCAAGAGCCTGCTGTTCGACGAGAAGCTCGGGGAATCGCCGCGGGAGAGCCTGGGGACCTCGCGCGGCATCCGCAGCGACGAGTGGAGCGTCGACCTGCCGATGTCGCGCTCGCAGCAGCTCGCCGAGCCGCGCTTCCCTCTCGTCAACCTCCGTCAAGGGCTGGGACAGCTCCAACGGAACCCGGGCGGGTCACCGATCCTCGACTGGGGATTGCCATTCCGCCCGCTGCTCTGGCCCCTGCTCGTCGGCACGCCGTGGTCGCTGGGCGTGCGCTGGTTCTTGCGCAGCTCGCTGCTGGTCCTCGGTCTCTGGGCGCTCCTGCGTACGCTGCTCGCGCGCGACGGCCTCGACGACGACCAGCGGCGGCGGCGCGGAGCAGTCGCTGCGCTCGGCACGGTGGCGATCGCGTTCTCCTCCGCATTCATCTGGTGGCTGTCCAGCGGCCTTTCGGAGCTGGTCCTGTTCGCCGCCTTCGCCGTGGCCGCCGCCGGGCGCGCCGCGCGCGAGCCCCGCCGCTCGCATCGGCTGGCGTGGCACGCGGCGACCGCGTGGCTCTCGGCGTGCGCGTTCTTCGACTTCTACCCGCCCATCTGGCCGCCCATGCTGCTCATCGTGTGCGCGGCGATCGTCGACCTGCACTGGCGCGCCCGCGGGCGCGCGGCCGGCGCGTTGCGGTCGTCGTTGCCGTCGATCCTCCTGGTCGGCTTCGGCGCCGCGGTCTCGATCGCGTACTACGCGCCTTTCCTCGCCTTGGTCGCGCAGACCGTGTACCCGGGGCACCGCGTCGCGCAGGCGGGCGGACTGCCGGCGGACCGCCTCCTCGACCTGCTCTGGCCGTCGCTGCGGGTCTATGCTCCGTTCAGCGATCCGGCCGTCGTGCTCGGCGCGGCGAAGCTGAACGAGTGCGAGGCTTCCGCGGTCGAGGCGCTTCCGCTCTTCCTCTGCTTTGCCGTCGCGGCCGTGAGCCCGCGCGTCCGCGCGGCCGTCCGCGGCGCGATCCGCGAAAGCCCTGCGAGCTGCGCCGCCTGGGCGGTCTTGCTCACCTGGCTCCTCGTGCCGATGCCCGGCTGGTTCGGCCTTTTGACGCTGCTGGAGCTCTCTCCCTGGAACCGCGCCTGGTTCGCCTTCGGCTTCTCGACCGCGCTGCTGTCGACGCTCGTGGTCGCCGAGCTGACCCGATCTGCGCTGCCGGCCCCGCAACGGATGAGGGAGGTCGCCGCAGCGGCCGTCTTCCTCTGCGCGTGTCTTGCGCTCGCCGCCGTGGTCGTCCCCGGTACGCGGCTGGAAGAGGCAGTCGACCGCTGGAACCGCTTCGTCCCCAGCCTGTTGACTGCCGGCGCCGCCCTCGCCGGAATCGCCCTGCTGGAGCGCGAGTGGGGACCCCGACTCCTGATGCTCGGTTGGTCCCTCCCGCTCGTGCTCGCGAACGCCGGCGTGCATCCTCTGGTCGCGAGCGATCAGTTGTTCGCGCGCGGAAGCGGACACGCCCAGGTGGAGAGCGCGCTTGCGTCCGAACCGGGCCGGCTCCTCGACTACACGACCCACATCGGCAACTCGCTCGCCGGTTACGGATGGCCCGTCCTGTCGGCGGTGCAGCTCGCGCCGGACGTGGGCATGTTCCGGTTCCTGGCCCCGGATGCCCCCGGCCTGACGGAGCGCGTCTTCAACCGGTACGCGCTGGTCCATTTCAGGCCTCCGCCGGGGCGCGCGGAATCGCCGGCAGACGATTCCGTCTGGCTCTTCGTCTCGCCCTGCAGCGACCGGCTCGCGGCGCTCGGAGTGAACCACTTCCTGGCGTACCCGATGGACCGGCTCCCGGCCGAATGCGCGCAGCGATTCACCGTCCGACCCGCCGGTGAGCTGCAGCTCTGGTCGCGCAAGCAGCCGGTGTGCACGTTCGGGGTCGCGCGCCGCACCGAGCCGGTATCGGACGCTCTGCAATACGACTATTCCTGCTCGGCCGGCGGGTCCGCTGCGCGGCTCGTCCCGGGAAGAAGTGGCATGATCATCGAGCTGCCGGCGACGGCGGGCGTGCAATACGCCCTGCCCTTCAACGTCTCGCTGGTCGATCGCGTCACGTGCGAGGGCGCGAGCGCGTGGCGCGGAGAAGCCCACCTGTTCTTCAGCGCGCTGGGGAATGGTCCCGCGAGTTGTCGGGTCGATCATCTCGGCACCACGGGAGCCGTGCGCCGGCTGCTCTTCCGGAACGCGCCGGCCACGGTTGCTCCGCTCGCGGCAGCGAGGTAGCGGGCACGCAGCGGCGCCACAGATGCGCGGCGTCGTTCGCGCTCGTCACAGCTGTCGCCGCCGCAGGCGCGCCCACAGCTTCCGGGCGCGGCCGATGATGCGTCTCGCCCGCGAGGCGCTGCGGTCGCGTTCGGCGCGCGCGGCGCGGGCCAGGCGGGGCTCGGCATCCAGCACGCGGAGCCGCAGGTCCGCGTCGTGCACATTCCCCAGCGCGCCCTGCAGCTCGGTCAGCGCATCGATGGCTCCGTCGAGCTCGAACGCCGCGCGCAACAGCTCGGCCTCGTAGCGGAGCTTCTTCGCGGCGATGCGGATGCCGTGGACGGTCTCCGGGTCCAGCGGGTCGCGGTGCCACAGCGCCGCCTCGAGCTCCCCCACGCGCTTGCGGAGCCGCTTGCGCATCCGCCTCCCCCCGAGCGTGCCGCGGCGGCGCACCTGCGAGAGCGCGCGCACGAGCGCCGGCTCGGAGCGGCGCCCCCACTGCTCGAGCACGCGGCGGAGCCGCGCCTCGGCGCTGCGCAACCGAGCAGTCACGGTTGCGGCATCGGCGCGATGCCGCGCGAGCCACCTCGCCTCGAGCTGCAGATCGCGGACCGCGCCCAGCGCGTCCTGCAGTTGCTCGAGCCGCGCATCGAGCGACCGCAGGCTCTTCTTTCCGAACACCTTCACCGCGACGCGCAGCCGGCGGCACGCCACACGCAGGTCGTGCACCGTCCTCACGTCGAGCCGCCGCGCGGCGCGAGCCTCGGCCGCGCGCAGGTCCGCGGCCCTCGCGAGCAGGAGCCGTTCTCCCGCCACGTGGATCGGCGTGCGGGCGTGCAGCCCCTTCACCTGTGCGGGACGGGTCAATCGCCGTAAGCCTCGCGCCGCTCCGCCTGCGCTCGCAACTCTTCCGGGCCATGCCGACCATACCGGTACCGAGCTATCCTGCGCAGGTGATCAGCGTCCTGCTCCCCGCTCGGAACGCGGCGGCGACCGTCGAAGAGGCGCTGGACGGCATCTTGCGCCAGCGCGAAGCGCCGCCGTTCGAGGTGATCTGCGTCGACGATGCGTCGACCGACGCAACCCCGCAGGTGCTCGCGGCGTTCGCCCGGTCGGACGCGCGGGTGCGCGTCGTTGCGGGCGAGGGACGCGGGCTCGTCGCCGCCCTGCAGATGGGCCTTTCGCATTGCCGCGGCGAGCTCGTCGCGCGGATGGATGCGGACGACCTCGTGCACCCGGATCGGCTGCGTCTCCAGGCGCAGATGCTCGCCGGCGACACGTCGCTGGGAGCCGTCGGCAGCCTCGTGCGCTGCTTTCCTGGGCCGCTCGCTCCGGGCCTCGCGCGCCTGGAGGCCTGGCTCGACTCGGTCGTCACCGCCGAGCAGTGCGAGGCGGCGCGTTTCATCGAGGCGCCCCTCGTGCACCCGAGCACCACCTTCCGGCGCGCCGCGCTCGAGTCCGTCGGCGGATGGCGCGACCAGGGCTGGGCCGAGGATTGGGACCTCCTCCTCCGGTTGGCGGCCGCGGGGTTTGGCATCGCGAAGGTGCCCGAGGTGCTCCTCTTCTGGCGCGACTCGCCGGGCCGGCTGACCCGGATCGGGGACGCCTACCGGCCGCAGCGGATGATCGAGCTGCGCGCGCAGCACCTCGCGGAGGGGCCGCTGCGGGAGCGCGCGTTCGACGTCTGGGGCGCGGGTCCGACCGGCAAGCGGCTGGCCCGTGCGCTCGAGCGCCACGGGCTGGGCCCGCGCCGCTTCTGGGACGTCGACCCGCGCAAGCGCCTCGCCCGCGGACTGCGGGTCGCCCCGCCGGCCGAGCTCGGGGGCCCCGACGGTGCGCTGATTTTGTGCGCAGTAGGCGCGGCGGGGGCGCGGGAGGAGATCCGCGCAGAGCTGTTGCCACGCGGATTCGCCGAAGGACGCGACTTTCTCTTTGCAGCGTGACCTCGCTCACCGAAGATCCGGTTGCGGCGTGCTAGCGTGCTCGCTGCGCGGATCTCTCGGGGGAGACGTTGTCGGGAGCGGAGCAGATCGGGCGGCTGCTGGTCTCGAGGGGCTATCTCGACGACCGCTGGATGCGGCAGACGCTGGCCGAGACGCCCGGATCGCCCGCTGCGTTCCTCGAGCGTGTGCTGGAGAGCGGCTCGCTGAACGAGCCCGAGCTGCTCTCGGTGATCGCGGAGCATGCCGGCGTCCCCGCCGTCGACCTGTCGCGCACGGCGATCCCCCTCTCCGTCCTCGACCTGATCCCGCGGCCCGTCGCCGAAGCCGACCTGCTCCTGCCGCTCTCGACCGAGGGAGAGCGCATGCACGTCGCGGTCGATTTCACCACGTACACTCCGGACACCCTCGCCGAGGTGCAGTTCATCACCGGTCTGCTCGTGTCGCCGTACGGTGCTCTGCCCGCGACGTTGGAGAAGGCGATCGGCGACGCCTATGCGGCGCGCGATCGCGGCGAGGACACCTGGCACGGCGAGGGAGTCTCGCGCGAGACACCGGCGGGCATCGCCGCCATCCGGCCCGGCGAGATCGGCGTCCGCACCGACGAAGTCGAAATCCCCACCATGGAGATCGCCGCGCTGTCGTTGGAGATCGACGACGACGCCGCGGCGGCCGCTGAAGAAGAAGTCGTGCACCAGGAGACGGTGCGCGTCGGACCGGCGCGGGTGCTGGTGATCGACGACGAGCCCGAGATCCTGCGCATGCTGGAGAAGTCACTCCGCGCGGAGGGCTACACGGTGGAGGTGGCGCGGGACGGCCGCGAGGCCGAGGAGAAGCTGAAGGGAGCTCCGCCCGACATGGTGGTGCTGGACGCGATGCTGCCGCACGTGCACGGTTTCGAGCTGTGCAGTCGCATCAAGGGAGACCAGCGCCTGCGCAACGTTCCGGTGCTCATGATGAGCGCCGTCTACCGGGGCTGGCGATTCGCGCAGGATGCGCGCGAGGCGTTCGGAGCCGACGACTACCTGGAGAAGCCGTTCCATCTGGCCGACGTGCTGCGGCGGGTCCACGAGCGCCTGGAGACCCCGCGCGGCATGTCCGCGGAGCAGAAGGAAGCGGCGGAGCGCAGCTACAAGGAAGGCGTCGAGCACCTCTCCCACGGAAGGCCCCGCGAGGCCCGCGGTCCGCTGGAGAAGGCCGCGAAGGCCGATCCGTTCTCCGCGCGCAACCACTTCGCGCTCGGGCGGGCGCTGCGCGAGACGGGCGAGGCGTTCCACGCCATGAGCGAGTACGAGAAGGCGGTCGAGCTGCGGCCGACGCATTTCGCGGCGCTCTGCAGCCTGGCCGAGCTGTACCTGGAGAAAGGCTTCCGCCGCAAAGCCGTCGAGGCGCTCGAGCGCGCGCTCATCTGCGCGCCGGACGGCCGTACCCGCGAGGGCATCCGGACGCGCCTGCTCCGCCTGCTCTAGTAGCCGGACGGACCGCGCATCTTCGCGTTGCGGCGCGCGCCGGCGCGGGAGATGCTGTCGCAATGCCGGTCGACGATGCGGCATTGCGCAAGCGCCGGGAGCAGAACCTCGCTTCCCCGCGGCCCGACGCGCGCGCGATCGCGCCCAGCATCCGGGACTTCGCGCAAGCGATCGATCGGCAGCGCCGGGCCGTCGAGCGCGTCCCGCTGCTTCGAGCCGGGCGGCACGGGCTCGCCGCGATCGCCCGGGCGCTCGACGAAGCCGAGGTGGCGGCCATCGCAATCTCGGTCGACGATCCCGCCGCAGAGCTGGAGGCCCTGCGCGGCGCGGCACAGGCGGTCTCCGTCCCGGTGATGCGCTGCGATCTCCTCCTGGAGGAGTTCCAGATCTACGAGTCGCGCGCCGCGGGCGCCGACGCCGTGTTGCTGCACGCCGCACTGCTGCCCGGGGAGCAACTCGAACGGCTGTGCGGCGCCGCCCGCGCGACGCACATGGCGGCTTGCGTTGCCTGCGACACCGCCGATGAGGTCCGCCGCGCGGGTGCGGCACGGTCCACGGGCGTCGCATTCGCGCGCGGCCACGAGGGACTCTTCGCAGCCGTGCCGCCGCGCCTCCTCGTCGTCGCCTTGCATCCCTCGGCCGCCGTGCGCGGCCGCGCCGACGCCTTTCTCGACGAGGCGCTGGGGGCGGCCGCCGAGCCGGCGGAAGCTTTCCGGGACACGCTGGAGCAGGACTGAAGATGCCACCTCCGTTCCGCAAGCACGTGTTCGTCTGCCTCAACGACCGGGGCCCCGCCCACCCGCGCGGCTCTTGCGCCCAGAAGGGCGGCGAAGCGCTTCACGAGGCGTTCAAGGCAGCCCTCAAGCGGCGCGGACTCGACGTCGACATCCGCGCCAACAAGGCGGGCTGCCTCGACAACTGCGAGCTCGGCTGCTCCGTCGTCGTGTATCCGGAGGGAGTCTGGTACGGGCGCGTCACGCCGGCGGACGTCGAGGAAATCGTGGAGAAGCACCTCGTCGGCGGCGAGCCGGTGGAGCGGCTGCGGCTGTACGAGGATTCCGCGCGCGGGCGCTAGTTCAACAGTTTCCCTGCGCCGCGCAGCCGATCGACCCGAGCGCGCAGCGTCGCCGCGTCCGCTGCCGCGGGCTCGAGCTGCAGGACCTTCTCCAGGTCGGCAGCGGCGGCGCCGGTGCCGCCGAGCTGCTCGCACAGGCGCGCGTGCTCGCGCAGCAGCCGCGCGTCGTCGACCTGGAGCACGAGCTGCCGATCGACCGCGGAGAGCGCGCGCGGAAGGTCGTTCTGCTCGAGGTAGATCGAGCGGAGGTTCTGCAGCATGCGGGCGAGGATCTCTCTCGGCCGCGCCGCGTGCAGCAGGCGCTGATCGAATCTCGCCGCCTCGCCGACGGCGTCTGCGAGGCGGCGCTTGATCTCCGCCAGCCCGAGGAGCTGTCCGCGGTTGAAGGCATCGACGATCAGCTCGCCGTCGTCGAACGTCACCTTGCAGAGGAAGTGTCCGGGGAAGGAGATGCCGTCGACCCGCAGACCGCAGCGGCGCCCGACTTCGATGTAGACCAAGGACAGCGTGATGGGGATGCCCGTCCGGCGATCGATCACCTCGTTGAGGAAGCTGTTCCGCGGATCGTAGTAGTCGCTCTGGTTCCCGCAAAAGCCGAGCTCGTGGAACAGCACGGCGTTGAGTCGGCCGACGCGCCGCTCCGGCAGCGCGCCCGGCGGAAGGGCTCGCATCACGTGCGCGGCGAAGGCGTCCAGCGCCTGGAGGTACTTCGCCTCGTCGAGATCGGCGTACTCCTCGCGCGCGATGGCGAGCGCGGCGCGGGCGAGGTCGATCGGCTCGCGCGAGGCGATGCGCTGAAGCGCGGTGCGCGCGGCGGCGGTGGGGTCCACTCTTGCGAATGTAGCTCGATTCATTGCGCCGCGCTTCGGGACGCTGCGTCCGCTCCGGTTGCGCCTTCGGCGCGGTGTTTTTCAAAACGCTTCCTGGATGAGGCGCTCGAAGTCGACTTCGGTGCAAGGGCGCGGATTCGACTGGTGGCAGGCGTCCGCGACTGCCTTCTCGACCAGGCGGGGGATCATCTCGCGCTTCACGCCCGCCTGGGAGAGCTTGCGCGGCAGTCCGCATGCGGCGCGCAGGTCGTCGACCAGCTGCGCACAGGCGTGGGCGCGCTCCTGCACGCTCATCCGCGGATCGGCGCCGAGCGCGACCGCCGCGGTCGCGAGCCTTTCCTCGGCAGCCGACCGGTTGAACTGGATCACGGTCGGAAGCATGAGCGAATTCGCCAGGCCGTGATGCGTCCCCGCCACGGGCGTCAGCGCATGCGCCACGGAATGGCATGCGCCCAGCCCCTTCTGGAAGGCGATGGCGCCCATCGCGCTGCCGAGGAGCATCTGCTCGCGCGCCTCGATGTCCTTGCCGTTCTTCACCGCGCGCGCGAGGTGCCGCCCGATCCGGCGCAGCCCGTCGAGCGCAATCGCGTCCGCCAGCGGATGGTCCCCCTTCGCCACGTACGCTTCGAGGTTGTGCGTGAGCGCGTCCATCCCGGTCGCCGCGGTCACGAAGGGCGGCAGACCGACCGTCAACTCGGGATCGAGGATGGCCGCGTCCGCCAGCAGATGCGGGCTGAAGATGACGACCTTGGTGCCGTCGATCACGAGCACCGTCGAGCGCCCGACCTCGCTGCCCGTCCCGGCGGTCGTCGGCACGGCGAGGAACGGCGGTTGCCGCTCGCTGATGTACCGGTCCCCGCCCTTCGAGTCGTCGTATCGACCCAGCGGAGGGTCGTGGTGCACCAGGAGCCGGATCGCCTTGCCCATGTCCAGCGAGGCGCCGCCTCCGACCGAGAGGATCGAGTCCGCTCCGGCGGCCCGGTACGCCTCGATGCCCCGCAAGGCGTCGGCGTCGGTCGGGTTCGGATCGAATTCGCTGAACACGGCGAACGGGACCCCGGCTTGCTCGAGCAGCGGCGTCACGAACCGGAGCAGCCCGGCCTGCAGGATCCCCTTGTCGGTGACGACTAGCAGCTTGCGCGCGCCCGTCCGCGAAAGCTCCGCGGGCAGCTCGCGGATGGCGCCGCGGCCGTGGACGATCCGGGTGGGAAACGACATGGCAGAAGGCATCGGAAGCTCTCCTCAGATGATCTCGAAATAACGCTCCAGCTCCCATTTCGTCACCGCCGATTCGAACTGGCGGCACTCCCAGTCTCGCGTGCGGACGTAGTGGTCGACGAAGGCGTCGCCGAGCAGCTCGCGCGATTCCTTGCTGCGCGCGAGGGCTTCCGTCGCCGCCCGCAGCGTCGGCGGCAGCGGCTCCGCCTTGGCGTCGTAGCCGTTCCCCACCGTCTCCGGCGGGAGCGGAAGCTCGTGCTGGATGCCGTAGAGGCCCGCTGCGACGGATGCGGCGATGGCGACGTACGGGTTCATGTCTGCGGCCGCGAAGCGGTACTCGACGCGCGTCGACGAAGGCGATCCGGAAATCACCCGCAGCGCGGTGGTCCGGTTCTCGACCCCCCAGGTGGCCATGGTCGGCGACCAGGCGCCGCGCACCATCCGCTTGTACGAGTTCACGGTCGGAGCGATCAGCGCGGTCATCGCCGGCATCAACGCGACCTGTCCCGCGACGTAGTGCTGCATCAGCTTGCTCATCCCTTCGTGCGCCCGCGCGTCGAGAAAGAGCGGATGCCCGTCGAGCGTCCAGAGTGACTGGTGCAGGTGCCCGCTGCAGCCGGGAAGGTCCTTGTTCCACTTCGCCATGAACGTCGGCATCACGCCGTGGCGGGCGCAGATCTCCTTCACGGCGGTCTTGAAGAGCGCCGCCTTGTCGGCCGCGCGGACCATCTGATCGTAGCGGATGGCGGCTTCGTACACGCCCGGCCCGGTCTCGGTGTGGAACCCTTCCAGCTCGAGATCGAAGGCGGCGAGCTGGTCCTGCAGGTCGTGCACGAGCGGGGCGTTCTCGCTGGCGCGCAGCCACGAGTAGCCGAACATCCCCGGCGAGAGCGGCAAGAGATTCGCGTACCCCTTGGCGCGGATCGATTCCGGCGTCTCGCGGAAGAGGAAGAACTCGTACTCGGAAGCGACCTTGAGCGTGAAGCCCATCGAGCGGGCCTTCTCCTCGACGCGCTTCAAGAGCTGCCGCGGCGACACGGCGAGCGGCTTCCCGGCCTCCGCCTCGAAATCGAGGAGGAAGGCGGCCGTGCCCGGCTCCCACGGAATCGCGCGGAAGGTGGAGAGATCGACGGTGGCGCGCGCGTCCGGGTAGCCGGTGTGCCAACCCGTCACCGTGGCGTTGTCGTACAGCTGATCCCCCAGGTCCCACCCGAAGATGACGTCGCAGAAGCCGAGGCCGCCCTCGGCGACGCTCCAGAACTTCTCCAGGGACACGTACTTGCCGCGCAAGACGCCGTCGACGTCGAACCCGCCCAGCTTCACCTTGCGCACCCCGTGCTTCTGGAACTGGTCGCGCAAGGCGTCGATGTGGGTCGATCGCGTCTTCTCCATGGGACCGCCTTTGCGGGTCGGTTTCGAGAAACCACGGTGGAGCCGGTGGAAACGGCCGTCAAGCGCTCGGCGCCTCGGCCGCGGGATGAGGACTCGCCCAGGCGGCGCGGAACGGTTATCTTGTCGGATGGGAGGGTTGCGATGTCCATTCCTCGACTGGTCGTCGTGCAAACCGGGACCGCGGCGCCCGAGATCGTGCGCCAGCACGGCGACTACCCGGATTGGTTCAACCGCGCCCTCGGCGCGGAGCTACCGGTGATCCGCGCCCACGCCGGCGAAGCGCTGGAGCTCCCCGCCGGCACGCAAGGCGTCATCGTCTCCGGGTCGCCGCTCTCCCTCACGCAGCCGGAGCCTTGGATGGACGAAGTCTCGGAGGAGCTCCTCCGCATCGGCGAACGCGGCACGCCCGTGCTCGGCGTCTGCTTCGGCCACCAGCTGCTCGGACGCGCCGCCGGCGCGAAGGTGGTCCAGAACCCGAAGGGCCGCGAGATCGGCACCGTGCGCGTGCAGCTCACGCCCGACGGGCGCAAGGACCCGCTGTTCCGCTCCTGGATGCCCGAGGACGGGATCATCGACGTCCAGGCCACGCATTCGGACGCGGTCGAGTCGGTTCCTCGCGACGCGACGCTCCTCGCCTCCAACGAGCGGTGCGCGACGCAGGCTCTGCGCTTGTCGGACTCGGTCGTCTCGGTGCAGTTCCATCCGGAGCTCGATCCGGAGACGCTGCGCGATCTGATCGCTTCGCGCGCCGGCGTGCTGCGCAGCGAGGGATTCGACCCGGACTCGCTCGCGAGAGACGTCCGCGAGACGGCGTCTGCGCAAGTCCTGCGCGCCTTCGCCGACGAGGCGCGGCGCAGCTGATCCCCGAGTGGGGACGGGAACCTGCGGCATTGCGCCATTGGCGACTTGCGTCTTGACGCAAGCCTGCCACACGGGCGTAGGCTCGCCCACATGAACGTCCGAGCGATCGTCATCGGTGCCGGCGTCGCCGCCCTCGGCGGCTTCGCGCTCTACGACTACAACAGTCCGGATTCCAAGCGGGCGCGCGCGCTGCACGAGGTGGAGACGCTCAAACCGGACGTCAAACCGCAAGCGTGTCTGCCGCAAGGGCCGCTGACGAAGGCGTTCGCCGCCGCCGTCGCGCTCGACGCGCAGCCGGCCAATTCCTTCGACAGCGATGCCCGCAAGCGCGGGCTGATCAAGCACGATTGCATCCGCGGGGCGGCGCAGCACGCCACGGTCGACCGGCTTCTCGACGCCACCGGCGACGACATCGTCGTGTACGCGGCGAAGGTCGTCGAGTCGTGCCCGTTCAACAAGAACGAGTATCCGGTGCCGGAATGCGTGGCGCTGGACGTGCTCGGCCGCCGCGCCGAGAAGACCCCCGCTGCGGTGGCGGCGCTGGAGAAGACCGCGAGCGAGCGCAAAGTCGGAAAGGAAGTCTGGGAAGGCGCTTTGTATCGGCTCGTCTCGCTTCCCTCCTGGCGCACTCCTGCGCAGCTCGCGGCCCAGCTCGCCACCGAGCCGGAATGGGAGGCCCGCGAGCTGCTCCTCGAGAAGCTCCGCGAGCGACGCGACCCGTCGACCCGTGCCTCGCTGGAGACGGCGTACGCGAAGGAAGACGACGTGAGCACGAAGGGCCGCATCAAGGCCGCGCTCCTCGAGCTCGAGAACCCCGGCAAGTGCGTCGTCGAGGACGAAGGGCGCGCGGACGACGGGACCTGCCGGTACGTCTGCCGCGACCAGAACCTGCGGCTCCGCTACCCGAAGGCCCCGAAGGAGAAGGTCTGCCAGCTGGTGCGCAACCCCGAAGCGCCGGGCGGTGCCGCCAAGCCCGTCAATTCCGCGGCGCTTTCCAAGTAGCTCACAAGACCGGGACCGATCCGAGCAGCTCCATTCCGCCCGGGTGCGCGGCGCACGACAGGCCGGCCACGACGACTCCCGCGCGGCGCGCGATTCGCAGCCCGCGCGCGAATGCCGGATCGATCGAATCGTCCGCCGCAATCGCCCGCGCATCCTCCCGCTGGGCGCACAGGACGAGCGCCGCAGGCGATCCGCGCCGGGCAAGCCTCGAGAGGACGGCCAGGTGTCGCAGGCCTCGCAGGGTCGGAGCGTCCGGGAAGAGCGCCACTCCGTCGCGAGCGGCGCCGACGCTCTTCACCTCGCAGGGAACCTGCGCGCCCGACGGAGCTTGCAGGAGCAGATCGACGCGGGTGCGCGGGCGCGCGCGCCTCCCCGCCAGCAGCACCTCTCTTCCGATCACGCGGTGAGCCGCGAGCTCCGGCAGAAGGCCCTGATCGAGCGCTGCGGCGACGAGCCTCGGCGCACCGGCGGGGTCCAGGCTGACCCACGGCGCCGGCGCCGTCTTCGCGCGCGCGAGCAGCACCGTGTACGCCGTCCTCCTGGGCGGCATTCGCGGCGGCCCGCCCACCGCGACGAGCACCACTGGCTGCCCCGGAACCAGCAAGTCGAGGCACCTGCCGCGGTCGGGCACGTGCGCCTCGATCGACCCGCCACCCACCCTGCACACGGCTAGGAACTTGTTCGGCCGCTCGACCAACGTCGCGAAGACCGGCTCTCCCCTCCAGCGGTGCGGGATGAGCGGCGGCTGCGCGGCGCGCATTCCCCAACCGTACACCGAACTCCGAACGGCTGCGGCGCGTCCGCATTCCGCTCGTGCTCCGACATCGACGTCGCTCGCGATCTCTGCTAATTGCCTTCCCCCCTTGGACCTCGTCCGCCTGGAACGCGCGGTCATCGGCTATCGCACTCCGCTCCTCCCTCCCATCGACCTAGCCGTGCGTTCCGGCACCACCCTGGGCGTCCTCGGACCCAACGGGGCCGGCAAGACCGCGCTGCTCAAATCCATGCTGGGCCTGCTTCCGCTCCTCGGCGGGAGCCTCGTGTTTCCCACGGGACGCCCGCCGCGCGTGGGGTACGTTCCGCAGCGCGATCGGCTCGACCAGAGCTGGCCATTGTCCGTCCTCGACGTCGTCCTCATGGGCCGCACGAGCCTGCTCGGGCCGGTGCGCCGATTCGACGCGAACGATCGCCGCCGCGCGTGCGAGGCGCTCGAGGAGATCGGCGTCGGCGAGCTCGCCGAGCGGCCGCTCTACGCGCTCTCGGGTGGGCAGCACCAGCGCGTCCTCATCGCCCGCGCCGTCGCGGCGGAGCCCGAGCTCCTCGTCCTCGACGAACCGACCAGCGCGATGGACCCCGCCGCCGAACGCGTCCTCCTCGATCTCGTCGAGAGGCTCAAGCGCGCGCACAACCTCTCCGTCGTGCTCGTCACGCACCAGCTCACCGCCGTGGCGGGGTTCGCCACGGAAGTCGCCCTCGTCGATCGCGCGCGCGGGCTGTTCGAGGTCGGGCCGGCGCGCGAGATGATGACGGCGGAGCGGCTCGGCCGCCTGTACGGGCGCGAGGTGCGCGTGATCGAGGTCGGCGGCGACATGGCGGTCGTCATCGGGCCGCCGGTGAAAGGGGAGGAGGAGCGCCCGCGGCGCGCCCGCACCGGTTCGACGGAGGAGGCCGGGTGAGCGCGTTCGCCGACTTCTGGGCGGGCCGCGAGCTGTGGCGGGAGCCCTTGCTGGCCGGCGTCCTCGCTGCCGCGCTGCTCTCGTATCTCGGCGTGTTCGTCGTGCTGCGCCGGATGGTGTTCGTCTCGGCCGCGCTGTCGGAGATCAGCGGCGTCGGCGTGGCCGCGGCTTTCTACGTCGGCGCGGTGGCCGGGATCGATCCGCACACCCACGGCGCAATCCCGATCCTGCTCGAGCCGGTCTGGTTTTCGCTGGTGTTCGCCTGCGCCGCGGCCGCGCTGTTCTCCTTCCGCCCGGGCCACCGCAAGCTCGCGCCCGAGACCATCGTGGGCCTCGGTTACATCGTCGCCAGCGCGCTCGTGCTCGCGATCCTCAACAGCCCCCGCATCGCGCAGGAAGCCCACGCCGTCGGCGACATCCTCTTCGGGAACGCGGTGATCGTCCCGCGCGCCCAGATCTACGCGCTCGCCGGGGCGGGGGCGGCCGCCATCCTCGCCCACGCGCTGTTCTTCAAGGAGCTGCTCTTCGTCAGCTACGACCCCGAGACCGCGGTCGTCCAGGGCGTGAGCGTCGTCCGATACGAGCTGCTCCTCAACTTGATCATCGCCATCGTCATCTCCGTCGCGACCCGCGCGGTCGGCGCGCTGCCCGTCTTCGCCTTCACCGTCGTTCCGGCAGCGGCGGCACTGATGCTGACCGAGAACATCCGCGCCACGATGCCGCTGTCGATCGCGTTCGGCGTCGTCGCCGCTGCCGTCGGCTACTACGTCAGCTGGGTCGCGCAACTGCCCACGGGCGCGACGATGGTCGTGGTTGCGTCCGTTTTCCTGCTCCCGGGCCTTGCGCGTCTCGCGAAGCGCAGCACGGTTTGAATAATGCCGGGCGCGACCCGTCCTGCGATAGGAACCGGGAGGGCACTCGATGTTGATCTTGCTCCTCGCGCTGATCGCCGCGCCCGCGCAGGCGGACGCCGCCGACGGCGGAACCGGCGGACCGCCTCGCCGCAGTGCTGCAAAGGACCAGCCCGGCACGCCGGACGCCGGACAGGATGACGAAACGCTCAAGCGCGAGCTGCAAGAGGCGCTCGGCAAGGACGCCGCCGCCGCGGCCGACGCGGGTCAGAGGACGGGCGCGACCCCCGCACCCGCGAGCGCGACGGGAGGAGCCGCGCCGAACGCGCCGCCGCTGCGCGGAACACAGACGCTGAATCCGGACATCAGCGCGATCCTCGACGCCGAAGGAGGGTACCAGCGGCGTCCGCTGCAGTTCCTGAACGGCGACGACCCCGTGCTGCGCGCCGAGGAAGGAAAGAAGGCGCTCGGCTTCGCCGTGCAAGAAGTGGAGCTGGCGCTCAGCGCCATCGTCGATCCGTATTTCCGCGGCGACGTCTTCCTCACCGTCCCCAACCTGGACGGTCTCGAGGTCGAGGAGGCGTTCGCCACCAGCACCAGCCTGCCGTGGAACCTGCAGCTCAAGGGCGGCAGCTTCCGCAGCGCCTTCGGGCGGCAGAACGGGCAGCACTTGCACGTCCAGGACTTCACGCGGCGCCCGCTGATCAACGCGGCCTTCCTCGGAGCTGACGGCCTGCGCGGTCCCGGCGCACAGCTCTCGTGGCTCGCGCCCCTGCCGTTCTATCTGACGTTCTATGCCGAGGCGTTTTCCATCGGCGCTCCCGAGGGGCCCGCCGCGGGAACCACGCTCGCGCCGCCCGTCGCCACCTTCGGCGGCGGCGAGCCGCACGACCTGACGTACGCCGCCGAGGCAAAGGCGTTCTTCCCCTTCGGCGACGAGTGGTCCGTCTACCTCGGCTTGAACGGCGCGACGGGCGTATCGCCCGGCCTCTTCCAACCGGCGGACACGGGCGTGACGGTGTTCGGCGCCAACCGGCGCAGCTATCTGGTCGGCACCGATCTCTACGTGAAGTGGAAGCCCCCCAATGTGGCGGGTGGGTACAATTCCGTCGCCTGGCAGACGGAAGCCCTCTGGCGTCACCTCGACGACGCAGGCGACTTGCCGGGCGGATGGGACGGCGGCCTCTACAGCCAGGTCGTCGTCCAGCTTGCGCGGCGATGGTTCCTCGGCGTGCGCGGCGACGTGCTCGGCA
>Ga0114129_10000192_pt1 | contig 68551 bp, 60 predicted proteins | sample RhiMetdeltSRZDD1_FD_80071 | JGI IMG/M metagenome (GOLD analysis project Ga0114129, IMG submission 80071) | Populus rhizosphere microbial communities from Tennessee, USA - Rhizosphere MetaG P. deltoides SRZDD1 (version 2) (version 2) | ecosystem: Host-associated > Plants > Roots > Rhizosphere >...
GCGCGATTCGATTTTTGCGCGGACCGCCGGCGCTCAGAACTGCGCGGTGATCTCCGGCGAGCATGCCGGACAGATCGCGATTTCCGGAGCGGGCGCGGGCGGCAGCGCCACGGCGGTCGCCATCATCAGCGATGTCCTCGCGATCGCGCGCGACCGCGCCGCGATCGTCCCGGCACCGCATCTGACCACGGATTTCACCCTGACAACAGAAATCACGGAAGAACCTGTCGACTTCGATCGCCAGCCGTACGGCCTCGAAGTGGCGGAGGCTGTATGAGCGCGCTCGTTGGATTGCAGTGTCATCTGTGCAAATCGACCTTCCCGGCCGAGGCATCGTACGTGTGCGAGCGGTGTCTCGGTCCGCTCGAGCCGGTGTACGACTACGCCGGAATTACGGTCACGCCGCGCGACATCGAGCGGCGGCCGAAGAATCTGTGGCGCTACCGCGAGCTGCTGCCGATCGTCGGCGAGCCGCGGACCGGGTTCAATTCAGGGTTCACGCCGCTCGTGCGCTGCGATCGCCTCGCGAAGCGGCTCGGCGTTCGGGAGCTGTACGTGAAGGACGACTCGGTGAACCATCCGAGCCTCTCGTACAAGGATCGCGTCGTGTCCGTGGCGGCGACGCGGGCGCTCGAGCTCGGGTTCCGCGTGCTCGCGTGCGCGTCGACCGGCAACCTCGCGAACAGCGTCGCCGCGCACGCCGCGCGGCTCGGCGTCGAGTGCTGCGTCTTCATTCCCGACAACCTGGAAGCCGGCAAGCTGCTCGGATCCGCGGTCTTCAATCCGACGATTCTCGCGATTGCGGGCACGTACGACGACGTGAACCGCCTGTGCGCGCAGGTCGGCGATCGATACGGGTGGGGTTTCGTCAACATCAACCTGCGGTCGTATTACGCGGAGGGCGCGAAGACCTACGGCTTCGAGATCGCCGAGCAGCTCGGGTGGCGTTTCCCGCGCCACGTCGTCGCGCCGGTCGCCGGCGGGACGCTGCTGCCGCGCATCCTCCGCGGCTTCCGGGAGCTGCGGGAGATCGGCTTCGTCGACGGCGAGCTGCCGCGGATCCACGCGGCCCAGGCGGCCGGGTGCGCGCCGGTCGTGCGCGCGCTCGAGGCCGGCCTCGATCACCCGGAGCCGGTCCGCCCGAACACGATCGCCAAGTCGATTGCGATCGGCAACCCGGCCGACGGCCACCAGGTCCTGGAGAGCATTCGTTCAACTGGCGGGTCCGGCGCCGCAGTTCCCGATGCGGAGATCGTCGCGTCGATTAGGTTGCTTGCCGAAACCGAGGGGATCTTCACCGAGCCGGCCGGTGGAACCACTCTGGCGGCGGCGATTTCCCTGATTCAAAACGGAACAATTCCGCCTGATGAATCGATTGTCGTGTGCGTCACGGGAAACGGCTACAAAACGTCTGAAGTTGTTTCAGATCAGCTCGTTAAGCCCATTCGTCTGAGCCGGGCCTTTGGAGAGTTCGAGCAATGGTGGGAAAGCCGCCAAGCGATTGCATAACTGGTACTTGACCGACCTCAGCCACACCGCTACCATCGGCGTGTGCTTTTATACGACTTAAGCAGACATCAGCGACCGTTGTGTCGATCGTGGTCGCGGATGATCCTTGGGGCGTTGCTGCCCGCAGCCGCGGTGCTCGTTGCGACGCCCGACGCTTCGGCGCAAATCCCCTCGAAGAACGGTGTCATCTACGCGTGCGCCCGCCTGGACCGCGACGAGGGCGGAAGGCTCGCGCGGCTCGTGGCGGAGAACGAGCGCTGTGGGCGTGGCGAGATTCGAGTGCAATGGAACGTGACCGGGCCGCAGGGCCCGGCAGGTCCCGTCGGCCCGCGAGGCCCTGAAGGATTTCAAGGGGCGAATGGAGCTCAAGGACCGCAGGGCGCGAAAGGCGACCAGGGACCGCAGGGTCTGAAGGGCGACAAGGGCGACCAGGGACCGCAGGGTCTGAAGGGTGACAAGGGCGACCAGGGTCCGCAGGGTCTGAAGGGTGATAAGGGCGACCAGGGTCCACAGGGTCCACAGGGTCCACAGGGGTCGCAGGGGCCGCAAGGTGGACAGGGACCGTCAGGTGAGAATGGAAAGCCCGGCGACCAGGGACCGCAGGGTCCGCAAGGACCGCCGGGAACCAGCGTGGTGATTGCCCCCGACGACGGGACTGGCTGTGGAACCTTGGGCGGCCTCAAGCTGACGCTCGCGAATCCCGCAGGCGTGCCGACAACGGATCCACCGATGTTCGTCTGCAATGGCGCGCCTGGCGCGCCGGGCGGAAAAGGCGAGCAGGGGATTCAGGGTCCGCCCGGACCTCAGGGTCCGGCCGGACCGTTCGCCTCGTTCAGCAATTTTCAGATGGGACAGTCGCCGGCGATTCCGGTGACCACTACGGCGAGCAACGCCGCGACGGTCATCGGATCGATCAGCTTTGTGGCGCCGTCCGCTGGTGAAGCGCTGATCATGGCCAACGGATCGTGTGCCGTCAGCCCGCAGACGACGACGTTGACGCTCGCAATCAACGATACGGGCGGTGTGTGGGACCTCGCCGGCGCCGTCAATTATCAGACGTCGATCGCGCTCGTCGCCGGCGGAACGCTGCCGGTTGCTGTTACGCGCGCGTTCACGATTCCGGTTCCTGGCCGCTACGTCCTGTACTTGAACGGCAAGCGCACCAACGGAAACATGGTTACGCCGACCAGTTGTCTCGTGAACATGAGCGCGTTCTTCACCGCGACGCCGCTCGCGCAGCAGTAGGGCGCGTCCGCATCGATCACGGTCCGCCTGAAGGCGGACACCACGAAGCTAACCACGCCGGCGGGAACTTGCGGTCGACACAATCGGCAGCTTGAATTCCATCGCCCTCCCGTCGCGCAGGACCTTCACGGTCGCCGTTGTCCCAATCTTCGCGTCGCCGACCAGGCGAGAGAACTGTGACGGGTCGCTGATCGGCTGACCGTTGAACGCGACGATCACGTCGCCCGGTCGAATGCCGGCCTGATACGCTTCCGACACACGGCTCATCCGCGAGACGAGCGCGCCGTTCGTGTTCGGCGCCTTCACTTCCTCCGCGACCTGCGGCGTCAGCCGCTCGATGCCGATGTAGCCGATCGATCCGCGCCGCACTTCCCCGTACTGCTTCAGCTCGCCGACGACCCGCTTCACGAGGTTGCTCGGCACCGCGAACCCGACGCCCTGGTAGCCGCCGCTCTGGCTGAAGATTCCGGTGTTGATGCCGATGACCTCACCGCGCACGTTGACGAGCGCGCCGCCGGAATTGCCCGGGTTGATCGCGGCGTCCGTCTGAATGAAGTCCTCGTAGTTCGCGAACCCGAGCTGCGATCGGCCCGTCGCGCTGACGATGCCGGCCGTCACGGTCTGACTGAGCTGCGACGAGAACGGGCTGCCGATCGCGAGAACCCACTCGCCGACTTTCAGCTCCGACGAGTCGCCCCACGGCAGCGCCTGCAGTCCGGACAGATTCAGCTTGACGAGCGCGATGTCCGTGTCGGGATCCGTGCCCACGATCTTGCCGCGCACTTCGCGCTTGTCCGGCAGCGTCGCGCGGACTTCGGTCGACACGGCCCGGACGTTTTCACCGATGACGTGGTTGTTCGTGACGACGTAGCCGTCGGCGGCGATGATCACGCCGGAGCCGAGGCTCAGCGACTGCCGCTCGCGCGGCGCCATCATTGCGTCGCCGAAGAAGTAGCGGAAGAACTCGTCCTCGAACGGCGCCTCGCGCGTGCGGATCACGGAGATCGAGGAGATATTCGCCACGCCCTTGACGGCCTGCGCCGCGACCCGCGTGAAATCGGGTCCCGAGTTGACCGACGCCATCGGCGAGGCGGCGGGCGCGGTGGTTCGCGGCGCGCCCGACGGCTGGTCCGCGATCGTGGCGGCCCGGGAGTCGGCGGCGCTGCGCGTGCGACCGCTGATGATGAGCCCCGCGATGAAGCCGGCGAGGACGAGAACGACCGAGAGCAGGAACCTTCTGATCATTGCTGTTGGCTGCGTGGCGCCAGCGCAGCCCCTTTCCGGCTGCCTACGACACGGCGATGCGGCGCGCGGTGCGATCGTGCGCCTTCGGGATGGTGACGGTGAGGATGCCGTCCTTGAGGTCGGCCGTGATCGCGTCGACGTCAATCGGCTCGGGCAGCGCGAACGTTCGCGAGAATTGGCCGTGGCCGCGTTCGACGCGATGGTACTGCTCGCAGGGAATCTCCCTCTCCGGTCCCGCGGAGCGCGCGCCGCGGATCGTGATGCGGCCGTCCTCGGCGTGGATTTCGATTTGATCGCGAGTGAGGCCGGGCAGTTCGGCGGTCAGTACGAACTCCCGGGACGTCTCGTACAGATCGACCGGCGGCGTCCAGCCGGGCGCGTCGGCGCCGACCAGATGTCCGAGCTGTTCGTGCAGCGCGAGCAGATCGCGCAGCGGATCCCAGCGCGTGAACGCCATCTCGGCATCGTAGCACGGACGCGCCGGCGGTTGTGGTCGCGCCTCGGCTGGCCGTGCTACCATTGCAAGGTTATACAGGGACACGATGGCTTCATCTATTCAGGCGACACGCCTCCGGAAAGGCATGCTCATCAAGCTGGGGGCCGACCTGTTCCGCATCATCGATCTGCACCACCTCACGCCGGGAAACAAACGGGCGCACATCCAGGCGCGCATGCGCAACATCCGGACGTCGACGCTCGCGGATCACAAGTTCCGCGCGGAAGAAGACGTCGAGCGCGCGACGCTCGACGAGCGCGAGATGCAGTATCTGTACAACGACGGCGACCATTACTACTTCATGGACACCGCGACGTACGAGCAGATTCACATCTCGGCCGAGGCGCTCGGCGACTCGAAGGACTACCTGATCCCCGACGCGACCATCCGCGTGGAGTTCTACGACGTGGAGCCGGTCGGCATCGAGCTGCCGCAGACGGTGGATCTGGTCGTCAAGCAGACGGTGCCGGGCATCAAGGGCGCGACCGCGAGCGCGCAGGTCAAGCCCGCGACGCTCGAGACCGGCCTCGTGATTCAGGTCCCGCCGTTCGTCAACGAAGGCGACAAGGTCCGCGTCAATACCGAGACCGGCGAATACCAGAGCCGCGTTTAATGGACGACGTCCGGAGCCGGCCGCAGCATGGATGGATTGAGGTCGTCACCGGCAGCATGTTCAGCGGAAAGAGCGAGGAACTGATCCGCCGCCTGCGCCGGGCGCAAATCGCCCGGCAGAAAGTCCAGATCTTCAAGCCGCTCGTCGACAGCCGCTTCAGCGAGGATCACATCGTCTCGCACAGCGAGATGCGGATTCCGTCGGAGAACGTGAAGAACTCCGACGAGCTGCTGGCGCGCGTGCACGACGACACGGAAGTCGTCGGCATCGACGAGGGGCAGTTCTTCGACGCGAACCTGCCGGCGGCCTGCAACACGCTGGCGGATCGCGGCAAGCGGGTCATCGTCGCGGGCCTGGACCAGGACTACCTCGGCCGGCCGTTCGAGCCGATGCCTCAGCTGCTGGCCATTGCCGAGTACATCACGAAGACGCTTGCCATCTGCGTCGTGTGCGGCGATCCGGCGAACCATACGCAGCGGCTCGTCGCGAGCAACGATCGCGTGCTCGTCGGCGCGTCCGGTCTGTACGAGGCGCGGTGCCGCCGCTGCTTCGAACCACATCTGGCCGACGCAAACCACAAAGCCGAACGAAAAGAACGCTGACTTTGTGGTTCAATTTCGTTCGTGAACGTGCAGCCGGTCCTGGTGCTGCTCGGCGCGGGCTTTCTGGTCGTCAACGCACGCGTCCTGCTGCAGTACGCGCGCTACCTTCGACGCCGCAGCCGCGCGCTTCTGATCTGGCCGGCGCCGAAGCCGCCGCAGTACGCGTTGTCGCTGGCGATCGGCGTCGCGCTCGGCCTGCTCGTCTTCTACAAGATCGTCTTCGTCCATCGGCAGGCGTTCGGCGAGACCATGATGTTCATCTACTACGCGTACCTCATGCCGCTCAGCCTGCGCATCGGCCGCGGCTTCTACGAGGACGGAATCTGGGCTGACTCGTCGTTCATCCCGTACCACGAGGTGGAAGGCATCAGCTGGAAGGAAGGCGAGCAGCAGATCACGCTCATCGTGATCTCACGATTGCGCAATCTTGCACGCCGTCTGAAGGTCCCGGGCGACAAATATGGCGCTGCGCGGCGGGTGTTGCGTGACAAGATTGGCGAGCGCGCCATCAACCTCGGGTCCGGTCTGCAGCTGGGCGAACGCGACGATCGGGACGAGGTGTAGCGACGATATCGCGCCGATAAGAGACACCGCTATGGCAGCACGAGCGACGTGGAAAGGCTTTCTGAAGGTCAGCCTGGTCAACATTCCGATCAAGGTGTTCCCGGCGACCGAATCGAGCGGCACGATTGCGTTCAACCAGCTCCACGGCGAATGCCAGACGCGCATTCAGCAGAAGCGCTGGTGCCCGCACTGCAACCGCGAGGTGCCGAACAGCGAGATCGTCAAGGGCTACGAGTTCGACAAGGGACGCTACGTCGTCCTGTCGGAGGAGGACTTCGAGAAGGTGCGGCCCGAGTCGACGCGCGTGATCGATCTCGTCCAGTTCGCCGATGACTCGTCGATCGATCCGATGTACGTCGATCGCGCGTACTACCTCGCGCCCGATGGCCGTGTTGCGGCGGATGCCTTTGCCGTGATGCGCGAAGGGATGAAGGGCAAGGTCGGCGTCGGCAAGCTGGCGCTCTACGGCCGCGAGTACCTCGTCGCGGTCAAGCCGCAGCAGAAAGGGCTCGTGATGTACACGCTGCATCATGCCGCGGAGATCCGCAGCATCGACGCGGTCGACGAGCTCGGCGCCGTGCCGGCCGCTGTCAAGCCCGAGGAGATCAAGCTCGCGAAGCAGGTCATCGAGACCTTCGACGCGCCGCTCGATCTGGGCAACTACAAGGACGAGTACCGCGAGGGACTGCAGCGCATCATCGACGCGAAGATCGCCGGCGAGGAGATCGTCACGACGTCGGTCGAGGCGCCGCCGAAGGTCGTCAACCTGATGGACGCGCTGAAGAAGAGCCTCGACGCCGTCAGCGCCGGCAAGAAGAAAACGGCGAAGGCCGCGGCGGCCAAACCCGCCGTGAGCGCCCCGAGACCTGCCGCCACCACTGAGAAACGGAAACGCGCGTAGCTAGTGCGTCGCGGCGACCGCCGTCCGCCAGAATTGCGGATTCGCGGCGGCGAACTCGCGCGGCACGTGGCTCATCAACGGACGGACTTCGTACGTCTTCGTCTCGACGCTCACGTAGGCACCCTTCAGCCGGCGCAGCGCCCTGGGAACCGGGGGACCGTCGCGGCGGTTCAAGCGCGTGCGCTTCAGCGTGATGAGCGCGTACGTCGACGCGTCGTTCGCCTCGTAGACCAGCCACGACCCTTCCTTCGCGTGGCTCGTCCGAATAGCGTTCAGGAAGTTGCCCTCGTGGCCCGGACGGACCTGAAACGTCGCCACCCTCAGCACGCGCATCGTCGCAAAGTCGGCGTCTTCGGGCGGCCGGTCCACGTCGTCGCGCCGCGTGGTCAGGGTGCTGGTCGTCGCGGCGGTGAGATCGTGCAGCCGATCCTGCATCGCCACCAGGTCCGTATGGCGCGGCACGGATTCCTGGTAGATCGTGCGCGCCCGATCGGCAGCCTCGGCCGACTCGTGCAGGTTCAGATACAGCACGTCCGTCGGATCCTTCGGCGACTGCAGGCAGATCCAGTACAGCCTGACTTTCGCGCGCTCGTAGCCGCGTACGATCTGGTTTTCCAGCGTGGCGTACGCCGATGCCGTTCTCGGTTTCAGCCTGGTGCGAACGATATTGAGCACGCGCGGCGGCGCGCCTGGCGCGGGCGCTGCGTGTGCGTTCGCGGCCGACATCAACCCCACGCCGACGGCCACGACGGCGACGAGCGTGCCGGCGGTCGCGGCGCCCACGGCGTCAGAACCTGGACGTGAAGAGACCGAGCAGCCCCGGGCCACTGGCGGTCGGGTCGTTCAGCCAGTCGGGTGGAATGAGCCAGACGAAGGCGAGAATCGCAATCACCCACAGGTCGTACGGCAGCGTCGCGCGCTCGTCGGTCCAGAAGAACGCGCGGTTGAACAGTCCGGCGATCCCTTCCCGCGACGGCATCGGGAACCGGTTCAGGGCGAGGTAGGTGTAGTAGATCCGATTCGCCACCGCGAGGATCGACAACGTCAGAATGACCCACAACACGCCGGCCATCCGGTTCGTGAACGCGCCGATCATGAACAGCACGATCCGCTCCGGCCGCTCCATGAAGCCGACCTTGCACTTCTCGACGAGCGACTCGGCGCGCGCGCGCGCGTAGCTCGTCATGATCGAGAAGATCAGCGTCAGCGCTGCCACCAGCACGTAATCGGTCCGGGCGAGGCTCGCGTACAGGTAGATGAGCCCGACGAGCAGCGCGAGATCCGAAAAACGGTCCAGCGTCGAGTCCCAGAACGCGCCGAACTTCGATTCCTTCTGAAGCTGGTACGCGACCTTGCCGTCGATGAAATCGAAGATGTTGGCGACGAGCATGATGACGCCGGCGAGCACGAAGCGTCCGAGCGCGAGCGCCCATGCCGCCATCACGTTGATGACGACGCCGACGAACGTCAGCACGTTCGGATGAACGCGGAGCCTCACGCATGCGCCGATGATCGCGCGCAGCGGAAACATACACACCGCGCCGATCGCGCCGGTGAAGGTCATCCGTGCGTCCGGAGGACGTCCGCGTCCGTCGGCTGTGCGACCGGCCGCGCCTCCAGCGCTCTCGACGCGGACGGAAGGCGCAGACACCGCAGGGCTTATAATGGAAGGTTCAGACACCGCGCAAAATCGCGACATAGTAGCGTATGGCCATCCACGAACTCAAGGAGCAGATCGGCCGGCTGCCGGAGCAGCCAGGGGTCTATCTGTACTTCAACGCGGATGGCGAAACGATCTACGTCGGCAAGGCGCGGGCCCTGCGCGACCGCGTCCGCAATTATCTCGGCGCGTACGGCAACGATCCGAAGACCGACGCGCTGCTCGATGAGGTCGTCCGGCTCGAGTGCATCGTCACCGACTCGGTCGTCGAGGCGCTCGCGCTCGAGAACAATCTGATCAAGCAGCGGACGCCCAAGTACAACATCCTCCTTCGCGACGACAAGAACTATCCGTACCTGCAGCTGACGACGAACGAGGCGTTTCCGCGCGTGCTGGTCGCGCGGCGCGTCGAGCGCGACGGCAGCTTCTACGCGGGTCCGTTCCTGCCGGCGCACTTCGCGCGCCGGACGATGGCGCTGACGCACCGGCTGTTCGGCATGCGATCGTGCAATGAAGTGATCACCGGCAAGCGCGGGCGCCCGTGCCTCGAGTACGACATCAAGCGGTGCATCGCGCCGTGCGTCGACACGATCTGCTCGCCCGAGGAATACGCCGGAGCGGTCCGGATGACGCAGCTGTTTCTCGAGGGGAAGAACGACGAGCTCGCGACCACGCTGCGCAATCGCATGCTCGATGCCGCCGCGCACGAGCGCTTCGAGGAGGCCGCGCAGCAGCGGGACGCGATGCGAACGGTGCAGACGCTTCTCGACCGGCAGCAGAAGATGGCGACCGCGGAGCTCGGGCATCGCGACGTCTTCGGCCTCAAGCTCGGACCGGCAGGCGTGGCGATCCAGGTGTTCCAGGTTCGCGGCGGACGCGTCGTCGAGCGGGTGGAGCTCGGAACCGAAGACGCGATTGTCGGATCCACCGAAGGAGAAGTGCTGGTGGCGGCGATGCAGCAGTTCTACGAGATGCGCGTCGCGCCGCCGGAAATTCACGTGCCGGTGGAGCCCGACGAGCGCGAGGCGATCGAGAGCTGGCTCAGCGGACGCGCCGGCCGCCGCGTGAAGATTCTCGTGCCGCAGCGCGGCGAGAAGCGGGGATTCGTCGATCTCGCCAACCGCAACGCCTCGCTGGCGTACCAGACGCGATTCAATCAGGCGCGGGCCGCGCAGTACGACGCGCTCGAAACGCTGCAGCACGTGCTCGCGCTGCCGACGCTGCCACGCCGGATCGAATGTTTCGACATCTCGACGATTCAGGGGGCGGAGACGGTCGCGTCGATGGTGGTCTGTGAAGACGGACGCATGCGCCGCGCCGAGTACCGGAAATACAAAATCCGTTGGGATTCGGGATTCGGGGTTCGGGATTCGAGGAGCGGGGTGCTTCGGTTCGATCACGAATCACGTGATTCGCACGAATCCCCAACACGCCACGCACGCCAAATCCCGAATCCCGACTCCCGACGTCAAGACGACTTCGCGGCGATGCACGAAGTCGTCCAGCGGCGGTACCGGAAGCTGCTGGAACACGGCGGACCGTTTCCGGATCTCGTGCTCATCGATGGTGGCAAGGGTCAGCTGTCAGCCGCCTATGCGGCACTCGAGGGGGTCGGCCTGGCGAATCTGGTCGCCGTCGGGATCGCGAAGAAAGAGGAGCTGCTGTATACGCGCGACCGCGAGGATCCGATCGCGCTCGCGCCGACCGATCCGGCGCTGCTGCTCGTGCAGCGGATCCGCGACGAAGCCCATCGCTTTGCCGTGACCTTCCATCGCCGGGCGCGGGCGATGCGCGATCTGCGGTCCGAGCTCGACCATGTTCCCGGCATCGGACCGCGGCGGCGGCGCACCTTGCTGACGACGTTCGGGAGTCTGGCGGGCGTGCGCCGGGCGACGCGCGAGGAGCTGGCGGCGGCGGTGGGCGCCAAAACCGCCGACGCGGTTCTTGCGTTTTTCGCGAGTCGGCCGTAACCTGTGACATCCAGCGCAGATCGCGGCACGGCGGCGCGGAGCCGTTCTTCCGCACCTGTGACCTCTGCGTTCGACCGGGACTTCGTTGGACATCAACGCCGCGCAAATCTTCATTCAGTTCGCCGTCCTGCTGTTTTCGCTGACCGTCCATGAGATGGCGCACGCGTGGACGGCGGACCGGCTCGGCGATCCGACGGCGCGGCTGCTCGGCCGCGTGTCGCTCAATCCGATGGTGCACGCCGATCCGATCGGGACGATTCTGTTCCCGTTGATCGCGCTGGTCAGCGGCGCGCCGCTGCTCGGCTGGGCGAAGCCGGTGCCGGTCAATACGCGGCAGCTGGGTCACCCGCGCCGCGATTTCGTGGCGGTGGCCGCCGCTGGGCCGGCGAGCAATCTGCTCATCGCGCTCGCGGCGTCGACGGTGCTGGCCGTGCTGCCCGTTTCGCCGCAGACGATCGGCGAAGCCAACGTGTCGGCGCCGGCGGCCGCGTTTCTCGCGCAGGCGATTCAGCTGAACGTGCTGCTGGCGGTCTTCAACATGCTGCCGATTCCGCCGCTCGACGGCGGCAACGTGTTGTCGGGACTCCTGCCGCCGCGTCTGGCGGCGTCGTTCAACATGATTCGGCCGTACGGATTCCTCGTGCTTTATGCGTTGATCCTGTCCGGCGGCTTCGCGATGATTGTCGGGCCGCCGTACCACTTCATCCTCTCCTGGCTTCCGAAGTGACGGCGGCTCCCGGCGCCCGGGCGCGGGTCGTTTCCGGCATGCGACCCACGGGGCGACTGCACCTTGGGCATCTCGTCGGCGCGCTCGGCAACTGGGTGCCGCTGCAGGACAAGTACGATTGCTTCTACTTCGTCGCGGACTGGCACGCGCTGACGAGCGATTTCGCCGATACGAGCGCGCTGACGTCGTACACGTACGAGAATGTCGCCGACTGGATTGGCGCCGGTCTCGACCCGGAGAAAAGCACGTTCTTCGTGCAGTCGCTGGTCCCCGAGCACGCGGAGCTGTACGTGCTGTTGTCGATGGTTGTGCCAGTACCGTGGCTGGAGCGTGTGCCGACGTACAAGGAACAGCAGGAGAACCTGGCCGACAAGGATCTGTCGTCCATCGGGTTTCTGGGGTATCCGTTGCTGCAGACCGCCGACGTGACGATGTACGACGCACGGTTCGTCCCCGTCGGCGACGATCAGGTCGCGCACCTCGAGCTCGCGCGTGAAGTGGTCCGACGGTTCAACAATTTCTTCGGCGACGTGCTCGTCGAGCCGGAGCCACTGGTCACGACGTTCAGCCGTCTGCCCGGTCTCGACGGCGGAAGGAAGATGAGCAAGAGCATCGGGAACACGATCCATCTGTCCGACACGGCCGACGAGGTGACGAAAAAAGTCCGGCAGATGTACACCGATCCGAAACGCGTCCGGGCCGACGTTCCTGGAACGGTCGAGGGGAATCCGGTGTTCACCTACCACGACGCGTTCAACCCGAACAAGGCCGAGATCGAGGACCTGAAAGCGCGCTACCGTGCCGGCAAGGTGGGCGACGTCGAAGTGAAAATGAAGCTGGCCGCGGCGCTGAACGCGTACCTCGACCCGATCCGCGAGCGTCGCGCGGCGGTCCTGGCGAAGCCGGATCGCCTGAAGGAAATCCTCTTTGAGGGATCGCGGCGCGCGCGTACGATCGCTGCCGGCACGATGGAGCGCGTCCGCGACGCGATGAGGATTTCGTACAGGTGACCCAGCCGAATACCGATCGCATCGACTTCGAGTCGGCGCCAGACGCATTTCCGGTCAAGCTCGCCTCGTTCGAGGGGCCGCTCGATCTCCTGCTGCACCTCATTCGCAAGAGCGAGGTGAATATCCACGACATCCCGATCGCGCTCATCACGCAGCAGTATCTCGAGGCGATCGAGCTGCTGCAGGAGCTGAATCTCGACGTCGCCGGCGACTTCCTCGTCATGGCGGCGACGCTGATTCACATCAAGTCGAAGATGCTGCTGCCGCGGCCGGAGACCGCCGCCGGAACCGAAGAGGAGCAGGAAGATCCCCGCGACGCGCTGGTCCGCCGGCTTCTCGAGCATCAGAAGTTCAAGGCGGCCGCCGGCCTGCTGCACGAGCGCGAACAGCTGCGCGCCGCGCAGTGGCTGCGGCCCGACGAGCGCATCGCGTCGATTGCCGGCGACGAGTACGAGCCCGAGCTGGAGGTCGATCTCTTCAGCCTGCTGAACGCGTTTCAGCAGGTCGTGCAGCGCGCCAAGCTGCGGCCGAAGGTCCTGCTGCCGGCGGAGCAGATCCCGGTCGAAGTGCGCATCGATCAGCTGCTCGCGCGGCTGTCCGAAACTGAAGCGTGCGGGTTCGAGGATCTGTTTGCCGACGTCCACGAGCGCAGCGGGCTCATCGTCACGTTCCTCGCGCTGCTCGAGATGATTCGGCTGAAGCTGGTTCGCGTGTTTCAGTCGGGCAGCTTCGGACCGATTCGCGTGTACAAACGTCCGAGACCGGCCGACGCGCCGCATCCGATCGGCGATCCGGAGGAAAGGCATCATGAGTGACGAAAGGCGGGAAGGGCAGGTAGGGCAGGAAGGGCAGGAAGGGCGGGAACCGATGCCGAGTGCCGAGCTGAAAGCGATCCTGGAAGCCCTGATTTTCGCGTCGCCCGAGCCGCTGACCCCGAAGCAGATGTTCAAGCTGCTCGACACCGAGCCGCACGAGGACGTCGAAGCGGCGCTCGCCGAGCTGAAGCGCGACTACGACCGTCCCGGCGGCCTGCAGCTCGTCGAAGTTGCCGGCGGGTATCAGATTGTGACGCGATCCGATCTTCACGACTGGGTCCGCCGCCTGTTTCACGAGCGGTCGACGCAGAAGCTGACGGTGCAGGCGCTCGAGACGCTGGCGGTGATCGCCTATCGGCAGCCTGTGACGGCGCTCGAGATCACTGAAATCCGTGGCGTCAACACGGCCGGCGTGCTCAACACCCTCCTCGAACGGCATCTCATCAAAATCGTCGGGCGCAAGCAGGTCGTCGGCCGGCCGTTCATGTATGCGACAACGAAGGAGTTCCTGATCCGGTTCGGCCTGAATGATCTGAACGATCTGCCGAAGGTCGAGGACATGGCCGACGCGCTCGGCCTCGAGGCGCCGCTGCTCATGGAGCAGACGCCACGCGAGGATCAACTGCCGCTGGCGGAGCCGGACGTCGAAGGACCCGTCGAATCGATCCACTGAGATCGGGCACCGCCTGCCATGAGCGAGGCCGCGAAGCGGCCGAGTCGAATGGAGCGCCTTCAGAAAATTCTGTCGCAGGCGGGTGTCGCCTCCCGCCGCGCGTCCGAGCAGCTGATGCTCGAGGGCCGCGTGACGGTGAACGGCGTCACGGTTCGCGAGCTCGGGACGAAAGCAGATCCGTCGCACGACGACATCCGGGTCGACGGTCGCCGCATCAAGGTCGCGGAGCGGCGGCGCTACATCCTGCTGAACAAGCCGCGCGGGTACGTCACGACGCGATCGGATCCCCAGCGGCGGCCGACGGTGCTCGATCTGATCGCCGGCGTGCGCGAATACATCTACCCGGTCGGACGCCTCGACTTCGAATCGGAGGGATTGCTCATCCTCACGAACGACGGCGATCTCGCCGCCCGGCTGACGCACCCGAGCCACGGCGTTACGCGCGTCTATGAAGCGCGCGTCGCGGGCATCCCGGATGCGCGCGATATCGAGCGCCTGTCGCGCGGCATCGTGATCGACGGCCGCCGCACCGAGCCGGCGCAGCTCGAATTACGTCCGGGCCGGCGCGACGCCGACAAGGCGACGATCGTCCTCACGATTCGCGAAGGCCGCAATCGCCAGGTGCGCCGGATGTGCGAGGCCATCGGTCATCCTGTGATCCATCTTCGGCGCGTCGCGATCGGGCCGATCAGGGACAAGAACCTGAAGGTCGGCCAATGGCGCAATCTGACCGATCAGGAAGTCCAGCGACTTCGATCCACCTGAATTTCAAACCACCTGTCCATCACGAAGCCACGAAGAAATACGAAGGTCACGAAGAATGCCTTGTACAAGAACAACTTCGTGCGCTTCGTGGACTTCGTGGCTTCGTGATAGGCCGTCGCTGCTAGCGCGAAAGAAGATCGCCCCAGAACCCCGCGAGCTGCATCACGTCGCCTGTCTTCACCGGACGATCCGCCTCGGCGTGCGAGATGAGGCCGCTCACGAGGAGCCGCACGGGTCCGCCGCGGTCGCGCAGATCGTTGGCGAGATACTCGGATTCGATCGGCGGGATGACGTTGTCCTCGGCGCCGTGCAGCAGGAAGATCGGCACCGCCGGCTTCGGAGATTTCGACACCGACAGCGCCGGATCGCTGCCGTAGAGATTCACGAAGGGCAGCAGGCGCGCGCCGAGGTGCACGACGTCGCGCTCGGTGACGTACTTGAGCAGCGTTCGCGACGGTTCGGGCAGCGTCGGAATGAGCGCGCGGACCGCCGCGAACTCGGCGGGCGCGCGCGACTTGTCGACGCCGCCGTCGAGCGCGGACGCCCACAGGTAGCGCCGCACCGCGGCGCGCAGCGGTTCGGCCTGGGCGGCGGGCACGACACGATCCGCCACGCCGAGCAGGATCACCGCGACGCCGTAATCGTGCGGCGGGCGTGTGAACGGTTCAGCCGATGTGTCCGCCCTCACGCCGGTTTGCGCGGACGTGGCTGCCGCCTTCAAGCGGACCTGGCCCGGCGGATACGGCTCCTGGCCGGTGCAGAGGTACCGCAGGACGCGCGGCAAATCGTCGTGTCCGCCGAACGCGAACACGTACGACACGCGATCGGTCAGCGACGGCCGGCCCGCGGCGACGATCGACAGGCCGCCGCTGAAGCTGATGCCCATCAGGCCGACTCTTCGATCGGACGCGAGCCCCGACTCGGCGGACAACCACACGGCCGCGCGTTCGATCGCGTCGGTGATGTGCGCGTTGATCTCGAAGCGCGACAGCTCCGGGACGTCGGGCGTCACGATGGTGAGGCCGTTCGAGGCGAGCTGACGCGCCAGCCGCACGAGACGCGGCTCGTCGATCCCCGACACGTGCAGCCCCGACACGAGCAGCGACGTCCGCGTCGCGTGCGTCACCGGCTCGTAGGCGCGCGCGCGCATCGAGCCGCGCGGCGTCGGAATCGCGACCTCGCGCTCCCGGATCGCCTTCGTGTCGATGTCCGCCATCCGCCGAATGGTGCCCTGCATGTCCGCGGCGCGAATCACGAACGAGAGGCCGTGGACGTACGGCCGCGTAACCACGCCCAGACCCGCGAGCGTCACCACAACGGCCGCGAGGCGGAAGAGCCGCATGGCGCAGATGTTACACTCGCTGACGAAATTGACCATCGCCATCGACGGCCCTTCGGGTGCGGGCAAGGGCACCGTGGCCCGCGCGGTCGCGGCGGCGCTCGGCTACCGCCACGTCGACAGCGGCGCCATGTACCGCGCGGTGGGATGGAAAGCGCAGCACGACGGCGTGCCGCTGGATCGGGAAGATTGGGTGGCGCGGCTGGCGCAGGAGTCCGCGATCGACGTGACGGGCGGACGCGTCACGATCGACGGCCACGACGTGACGCGCGACATCCGGACGCCGGCGATCGACCGCGCCGCGGCCGCCGTGGCGCGTCTTCCGAAGGTGCGTTCGGTGCTCGTCGCTCGGCAGCGCGCCATGCGGGACGATCGCGGGATCGTGATGGAAGGACGCGACATCGGCACGGTCGTGTTCCCGGATGCCGACGTGAAGATTTACCTCGACGCGTCCGCCGAGGAACGCGCGCGGCGCCGCGCCAGCGACCCGGCGCACAGCGGCGTCCCCGCCGCGGTCGCCGACGTGGCGATCATGCTCACCGAGCGCGACCGGTCGGACCGAACACGCTCCGCCTCGCCGCTTTACGCGGCCGTCGATGCGATCGTCGTCGACACCACCGACCGGTCCATCGATGACGTGGTGCAGGAAGTACTTGGCCTGGTAAAAACGAAAATGGCGAAGGGCTGATGGCTATGGTCGATGGACGTCGAGTGCCATCAGCCAGCCATCATCCGTGAGGGTTGCTTACTCGCGCTCTTTGTAATCTTCCGAGGAGGCCGGGTCGAGCTCCCAGCGGTGCTTGTCCCGTGCGGACAGCTTGTCGGCCGACTTCAGCTCCTCGTTGTCGTTGTATTCGACGCCCAGCGCCTTGCCGATGTCGTCGACGACATCCTGATCGGGCGTCGGATTGTCCCCGCCCGGCGCTTCGTCGCCGCTGAAGTACGCCTGCTCGAAATCGGCGTCGACGTCGCCGCCGGTGAGGCCCGGCGTCATCTCGCGGCCGTGCTTCCGGAGGTTGTCCGCCATCTCCGCTCGTCCGGAGCGCGCCGCGGATCCGTGGCGATCCATGTCCAATGAGGACGGCGGTGTCGGCACCGTGTCCTCGAGCGTGCGGCGGACACGATCGAGCCGTGGAATCTTCGTCCCTGAACCCGCTCTTGACGGCGACGCGGCTGGTTTCCTCGCCGATCGGGCCTTCGCCGTGCGCGCTTTACGCGCCACCGGCCTGGCGCGTCGACGGCCGACCACCTTCGCCTTCGACCGGGCCGATGGCCTGGCGCGCTTCGCCGCGCGTGAGCGGCTGGACTGTTTCCGCGACGTGCGCGGCTTCGCGCGGCGTGCCGCCTTGCGTTTGGCCATGTCAGAAACCCCGTGGCAGTTATATCACGGCTCTCCGAAGGGGCTTTCCGGCAACACTCAACCTTGACAGTTCGCCGCTAAGTGTCGTACTCTCTGATGCTTATCGGAATTCAGAAAAACCTCGCGGGGCGCCGGACCCGTCAGACCCAACCCCCGGCAATCGCTCGAGGCGCGCGGCAGCCGTTGGGAACGTCTGACATCGGCCGCCGGCGGCTCGAACGATGGAGGAGGACGCGCAAGGCATGGCGAATGTAGAAGGCGAGAACACCCCCGGCGGGCGTCGGTCCGGCGTCGCGATCAGCGAACGGCCGGAGCGCGAGCGCGGCGAACGCGGCGGCGTCAAGGCGCGGCCGCGCGACGACAACGAGCAGATTGATCCGGCGGAGTACGCGAAGCTGCTCGACATCTACGACAGCAGCTTCCGCAACATCGCCGAAGGCGAAGTCGTCAAGGGCACGGTTCTCAAGGTGACCCCGTCGGAAGTCATCGTCGACGTGGGTTACAAGTCAGAAGGCATCATCCAGGTCACCGAATTCCTCGACGAGAACGGCGAAGTCACCGTCCAGGCGGGCGACATCGTCGACGTCCTGCTCGAGCGGACCGAGGATCGCGAAGGCTACGTCGTGCTGTCGCGCGAAAAAGCCGAGAAGATGAAAATCTGGGACGAGGTCGAGAAGGCCTACGCCGAGCGCAAGGTCGTCATCGGCCGCGTCATCGAGCGGATCAAGGGCGGCCTCGCGGTCGACATCGGCGTCCGCGCGTTCCTCCCGGGATCGCAGATCGACGTCCGTCCCGTGCGCAACCTCGACGCGCTGCGCGGCCAGGAGCTGCGCATGCGCGTGATCAAGGTCAACAAGAAGCGCGGCAATATCGTGCTCTCGCGGAAGGCGCTGCTCGAGGAGGAGAACGCCGAAAAGAAGAAGCACACGCTCGAGACGCTCTCCGAGGGCAAGGTCCTCAAGGGCGTCGTCAAGAACATCACGGACTACGGGGCGTTCATCGATCTCGGCGGCATCGACGGCCTGCTGCACATCACCGACATGTCGTGGGGCCGCGTCGGGCACCCGTCCGAGCTGTTCAAGGTGAACGACGAAATCGATGTGATCGTGCTGAAGTACGACCCGGCGACCGAACGCGTGTCGCTCGGCCACAAGCAGCTCATCACCGATCCGTGGGCGAACGTGATGGATCGGTATCCGGTCGGCGCGCGGATGTCGGGCAAGGTCGTGAGCCTGACCGACTACGGCGCGTTCATCGAGCTCGAGGCCGGCGTCGAAGGGCTGATCCACGTCAGCGAGATGTCGTGGAGCAAACGCGTCAAGCATCCGTCGAAGATTCTGAACGTCGGCGACACCGTCGACGCGATGGTGCTCGGCGTCGATCCGACCGCGCGGCGCATCTCGCTCGGCCTCAAGCAGGTCGAGAGCAACCCGTGGCACGACCTCGCCGACAAGTACCCGGTCGGATCGAGGATTCAGGGCAAGGTGAGGAACCTCACCGAGTTCGGCGCGTTCGTCGAGGTCGAAGAGGAGATCGACGGCCTCATTCATATCTCGGACATGTCGTGGAGCAAGAAGGTCAAGCATCCGTCCGAGGTCCTGAAAAAGGGCGACGTCGTCGACGCGATGGTCCTGAACATCGACGCCGAGAACCAGCGCCTGTCACTGGGACTGAAGCAGCTCGCGACCGATATCTGGGATGACTTCTTCACACGTCATCACGTCGGCGACACGATCGAAGGGAAGGTCGTGCGCATGACGAACTTCGGCGCGTTCGTGGAGCTCGACGAAGGCATCGAGGGGCTCATTCACGTGTCCGAGTTCGACGATGCGGCGGGCAAGGAGAAGGTGGAGCTGACCGTCGGCGAGACCCATCCGATGAAGATCATCAAGCTCGCGCCGTCGGAGCGGAAGATCGGCCTGTCGATCCGCGCGCTGAAGTCGGACGAGTTCCGCGCGGACTGGCAGGAGTATCAGGAGAACACCGGGGACGGGACGGCGACGCTCGGGGACCACTTTAGAAACAGGTAGGGATTCGGGATTTGGGATTTGGGATTCGGCAGTCCGCCGAATCCCGAATCCCGAATCCCAAAATCACGACGAGGATCCCATGATCAACGGCAGCATGACGAAGGCGGAGCTGGTCGAGGAAGTGTCGCGCGTCTCGGATCTCACGAAGAAGCACTCCGAAGTGATCGTCGACACGGTCTTTCGCAGCATCATCGAAGCGCTGCACCGCGGCGAGAAGATCGAGCTGCGCGGGTTCGGGAGCTTCCGCCTCCGCAAGCGCGAGCCGCGCAAGGGCCGCAACCCGAAGACCGGGGACAAGGTCGACGTGCCGCCCAAGAAGGTGCCGTACTTCAAGCCCGGAAAAGAGCTGAAGGAGCTCATCAACAAAGACACGAAAGACACGGCGCCGGCGCCCGCCGGCAGCGCGCCGCCCGACGCCCTGGCGGTATAGCGATGTGATTCGGGATTCGGGATTGGGATTTGCTCCGGACCGTCGAGTCCCGAATCCCGAATCCCAAATCCCAAATCACGACCATGGAACGGTTATGGTCGCCGTGGAGGCTCGCATACGTGACGAACGCGAGCGGCGAGACCCTCGACTGCATCTTCTGTAACACTCACGAACCGGGCCGCGACGATTTGATTCTGGTGCGCGGCCGTCTTGCGTACGTCGTCCTCAATTTGTATCCCTACAACAGCGGCCATTTGATGATCGTGCCAAATCGGCACGTGGCCACGCTGCACGCCACGGACGCCGCCGAGCGGGACGAGCTGATGCATCTCACGCGGCATGCTGAGATGGCGCTGACCGAGGCCTACAAGCCGCAGGGCCTCAACGTCGGGATCAATCTCGGCCGCCCGGCCGGCGCGGGCGTCCTCGATCACCTTCACGTGCACGTGGTGCCGCGCTGGAACGGCGACACCAACTTCATGACCGTCGTCGGCGACACGCGCGTTCTGCCGGAGGATCTCGCGGCGACGAAGAAGCGGCTGCAGCCCATCTTTCAGCGCCTGGCCGCCAGCCAGGCGTGAAAACCGCCGCTGTCGCGCGGCTGCCGGCCGCGGTTCCTCGCTGTTACTCCGGCGGCGGGATGTAATCGACGAAGATCTCGTCGATGCTCATACGGAATTCCGGCAGCACGCCCGACGCAATCGGCGTGCGCCGATCGAAGACGGCCCTGTCGGTGACTTTTTCATCGGCGAATTGCAGGACCGTCATCGACACGTTCAGCTGATCCAGCAGCCAGCATTCCCGCACGCCGTATTCGGCGAACCACTGGACGCGTTCGTCCGTCCGGCCGATCCGCGGCAGCGGCGACAGGACTTCGACGACCAAATCCGGCGCGCCGCGGACGCGATCGGTCACTATCCACGGGCGTTCTTCGGAAACGAAGAAGAGATCCGGCTGCACGACCAGCGCACGAGGCTCGTCGAGGATCACGTCCAGCGGGGCCAGCCAGACCTTGCCCAGCCGGCGCGGACGGACGTGCGCGTCGAGCGCGCGAAAGAGCTCCGCGACGGCCATCTGATGGACCGGTTTCGGTGAGTCGGCCACCCGCATGACACCGTAGATCAATTCGGCCGGCCGAACGGCCTCGGGAGTCTTGAAATACTGGTCGACCGTCATCAGCGGCGGGGCAGGCGCCATCGTGTCCCTCCTGTCTTTTTTCCAATAGCTGCGCATGCCGACGACGATGCCATCGTCGTCGACAGGAAGGCAAGGGGACGTTGCAAACAATGTGCAGCCGCGGAGTATATTTCTGTGGACATGCCGCGTCCCGCCTGCCGAGGCCGATGAATTTCGATCTCACCCCGGAACAGCACGCGTTCAAGAAGCAGGTCGAGGCGTTTGCCCGCGACATCGTGTCGGCGCGCGCGGCGTCCATCGACAAGACCGGCGAGTACCCGAGCGACGTGATGCACGCCGCCGCGCGGCTCGGACTCTGCGGCGTGACGATCCCGAAGGCGTGGGGCGGCACCGGACGCGATTACGTGAGCTACGCGCTGGCGATCGAGGCGATCGCGAAGGCGAGCGCGACGGTCGCCGTCGCGCTCTCGGTCACGAACTCGCTCGTCGCCGAGTTGATCGCGCATGCCGGCCGCGACCAGCAGCGGGAGCGCTGGCTGCGGCCGCTGGCCGCCGGCGAGGCGATCGGCGCCTTTGCGTTGTCGGAGCCCGACGCCGGCACCGACGCGGCGAATCAGAAAACGACCGCGGTCAGACAGGGCAGCGGGTACCGCATCCGCGGGAAGAAGGTGTGGGTGGCGAACGCCGAGGAAGCCGCGGTGGCGATCGTGTTTGCCTCGACGCGTCCCGGGCTGCGCGGTCAGGGCATCACCGCCTTCCTGGTCCCGATGACGGCGCCGGGGATCACGCGGACCGCGCGCGCCGACTCGCTCGGCGTCCGGGGCCTCGGCTGCATGGATCTCGAGCTGGACATCGCCGTCACCGACGACCAGGTCCTCGGTCACGTCGATCAGGGCTTCAGGCTGGCGATGTGGGCGCTGCAGGGCGGCCGCGTCGCGATCGCGGCGCAGGCGCTCGGCATCGGCGAGGCGGCCGTTGACGAGGCCATCGCGTATGCGAAACACCGCGAACAGTTCGGCCAGCCGATCGGCAATTACCAGGCGATCCAGTGGATGCTCGCGGACATGGCGACGGAACTGGCGGCCGCACGCCTCCTGACGTTGAAGGGCGCGGCCGCCAAGGATCGTCAGGAGCAGGCGACCGTCGAAGCCTCGATGGCCAAGCTGGCCGCGTCGGAAGCCGCGCACAAGGCCGCGGACAAAGCGATGCAGATCCTCGCCTCCGCCGGCTACCGTCGCGGCTCCGTCGCCGAGCGGCTCTTTCGCGACGTGCGCGCCACGGAGATCTATCAGGGAACGTCCGAGGCGCAGCGTATGATAATCGCCGCCAACGTGCTGACTCGTACGTAGTGTCCGCCTTTAGGCGGACCGTGATCTGGCTCCGTACGTCGTTTGGCGGTCGGTGATCTGCAACACAACCGGAGGGCAGGATGGGAAGAACGCTGAACCGTCGAGACTTCGTTCGGACCACCGCGGCGGCCGGTGTCGCGGCGGCCGCGACACCCGGGGCGCTGCTCGCGCAGGCGCCGACGATGATGGCGCCGAAGAGCATGAAGCCGCTCGTCATCTCCTCCGCGAACGGCAACAAGTTCAAGAACGGCGGATCGAAGACCTGCGTCGAGACCGCGTTTCAGATGATCACGAGCGGATCCGACGTCCTCGACGCCCTGATCGCCGGCGTCAACATCGTCGAGCTCGATCCGCTCGACGACAGCGTCGGCTACGGCGGCCTGCCGAACGCGAACGGCGTCGTGCAGCTCGACTCGTGCTGCATGCACGGCCCGAAGAAGCGCGCCGGCGGCGTGGCCGAGATCGAAGGCGTTCGCACGCCGTCGAAGGTGGCGCAGCTCGTCATGGACGAGACCGATCATCATCTGCTCGTCGGTAAGGGCGCGCAGGATTTCGCGCGGGGCATGGGACTCAAGATCGAAGACGACCTGAACACCGAGAACTCGCGGAAGAAGTGGCTCGAGTGGAAGCGGCGCACCGACCCGCTGCATTACCTGTCGCCGAAGGACCGCGAGCGCGCGTACCATCAGGTCGCGATGGACATGATTGCCGAGGGATGGATCGATCCCGAGCACTACTACGGCACCATCAACTGCGATGGCATCAACGCGAAGGGCGAAATCTGTGGTGTGACGACGACCAGCGGGTTGTCGTGGAAGATTCCGGGTCGCGCGGGCGATTCGCCGATTCTCGGCGCGGGGCTCTACGTGGACGGCGAGGTTGGCGCGGCCGGTTCGACCGGTCGCGGCGAGGCAAACCTTTTCAACCTGTGCTCGTTCATGATCGTCGAGGAGATGCGCCGCGGCGCGCATCCGAAAGACGCGGCGCTGACGGCGCTCGAGCGCGTCGTAAAGAACACCGTCGAGAAACGACTCCTGAAGGGCAATGGCCAGCCGAACTTCGGTCTGAACTTTTACGTCTTGAATGGCAGAGGCGAGCACGCCGGCGTGTCGATGTACGAATCGACGTACGCCGTCTGCAACGAGAACGGCGCGCAGACCGTGAAGACCGAATCGCTCTTCGAAGGCCGCGCCACGGATTAGCACGCCGAACGGCACTAGATGAACAGCACCGCCGACAACCCCGGCGTGATCGCGATCCCGCCACTGTTGTACCTGGGTGCGTTCATCGTGTTTCTCATCCTGCAGTGGCTGTGGCCGATGCCGATCGGCCGGCGCTCTGTCGTGCTGTGGCCCGGCCTCGTCCTGAGTGGGCTCGGCGTCGGGCTGGCCATATGGGGACGCCGGACGATGATCGCAGCGGGCACGAACGTCCGACCGACGCTGCCGGCGAAGGTGCTCGTGGCGTCGGGTCCGTTCCGCTATTCGCGCAATCCTTTATACATTGCGCTGACGCTTCTCTATGTCGGCCTGACGATGATCGTCGACACGTGGTGGGGCCTCATCGTGCTCGTGCCTCTCCTCGCTGTGATGCATGTCGGCGTCGTGCTGCGCGAAGAGCGCTACCTCGCGCGCAAGTTCGGCGAGAGCTACGAACAGTACCGCTCGACGGTTCGGCGGTACGTCTGAGTCCGACCTACGGTCGAAGCGCAATCGTGGAGAGACTTGCGCGCATCTCGCTCTGCCTGCTGGCCGGGGTGGCCGCCGTGTCGTGCGTCGCCGGGCGCAGTCCGTCGCGTGCGGACTCGGCTGCCGCCGTCGACAAGCTGTTTGCTCAGTGGAACAAGGGCGATTCGCCCGGTTGCAGCGTCGGTATCAGCCGGGACGGCGTACCAATCTACGAGCACGGCTACGGGATGGCGAACCTCGAGCTCGGTGTTCCCATTACGCCGTCGTCGGTCCTGAGCGCGGCATCGATTTCCAAGCAGTTCACCGCTGCGGGCATTCTGCTGCTCGTCGAGCGCGGCCGGCTCTCGCTCGACGACGACGCGCGGAAATACGTTGCCGAATTGCCTGACTACGGTCAGCCGCTGACGATCCGGCACCTGCTGAACCACACGAACGGCCTGCGGGACGCATTCGCTCTTCTCGGGCTGGGCGCGCCTCGCGAGGATGGTGTCAGCGTCAACGACCAGATTGTGGGTGCGCTCGGGCGACAGCGGGCGCTCAACTTCACGCCGGGCAGCGATTACCAGTACAACAACGGCGGCTACGCCCTGCTCGCGAGCATTGTGCAGCGGGTGAGCGGCCGGTCGCTGCGCGCCTTCGCGGAGGCGAACATCTTCAAGCCGCTCGGCATGACGCAGACGCATTTCCATGACGACCCCGCGATGATCGTTCCGAATCGCGCGTCGGGTTATCACCGGAACGGCAGCGCGCTGCAGTTGGCGAACCACGCTCACGACGGGCGCGTCGTCGGAAATGCGGGGCTGTTCACGACCGCGCGCGATCTGCTGCGGTGGGAGCAGAACTTTGCCGACGTGCGCGTCGGCTCTCCCGCGCTCCTGGCCGGCATGCAGACGGCCACGGTTCTGACAACCGGCGAGCGGGTCCCGTACGGCTTCGGACTGTCGATCGACAACTATCGCGGGCTGCGGGCGATTGGACACGGCGGCGGTGACCTGGGCGTCCGGTCGTACGTCGTGCGATATCCCGAGCAGCGCTTTGCTGTCGCCGTGCTGTGCAACGTGGACGACATCGATACCGGCGCGCTGACGCAGCGCGTCGCCGACGTCTATCTGGCAGACAGCTTCACGGAGCCTGCTGCGGGCGCGTCAGCGGCGCCGTCTCGCGTGTCGCTGTCGTCCCAGCAGCTGGAGAGTCTCGCAGGTCTCTATCACGATCCATCGCGCGGGACGTTCGGACGAATCTTCAATCGGGACGGTAAGGTGATCGCGACGACCAACGCGGGTGAAGAGGGCGACATGTTCGAGCTGACACCGATCAGCGCGACCCGGCTCGTCCTCGCCGGCACGCCGGTCGTCCTCGAGGTGATTTCGGTGGCGAACGGCCGCGCTCAGGAGATCCGTGTGACCGGCGACGGGCCGAAGCCGGTGGTGATGCAGCGGGTGACCGCGTCGTTCACACCGTCGGCCGCGGAGCTGCGCGCGTTTGCGGGCGACTACGTCAGCCCGGAGCTCGACGTGACGTACACAATCGACGCGCGCGAGTCTGGTTTGGTCGTGCACGTCGCCGGCAGGTCCGACATCATCCTGCGCCCGGTCTTTCCGGATGCGTTTCACGGCGCGGCGGTCGACGTTCTCGAGTTTTCGCGCGATGCGGACGGGAGCGTGACAGGGTTCACGGTGAACAACGGCGGCCTGCACGGCCTCCGCTTCGATCGCATCACCCGCGGAACGTAACCATTTCCACGCCATCGTAATCACTCGTTCCTGCCTGTCCCAGGCGAGCGGCGCAAATCCGAGCACAACCGTGCAGCTCGCACGGCACGTCGAATTGCATGGCCACTGGTAGGCGCCATGGCTCCGCAGGAGGCCTCGTTGAATCGCTGGATCGTGATCGGTCAACTGACCATCGTCAGTCTGGTTGTTTCGCGAGAGTTGTCTCCCGCGGAGAGCGCACCTTTTCAGGACCCCGGCCGCACCTTGACGTACTTCTGCAGACGTTTCGGCCGCGGCTCGCCGGCGTAGATGTTGCCATCTCGATCGACCGCCACGAACTCCGCGCCATCGCCGGCGGTCTGACGCGGATCGCCCCACGGGTAGAGAATGAACGCGGTCATCCAGCCGGTCTTCGCCTCGCCGATCCGGATACCTTCCTCCCAACCCGGATTCTGCACATCGTCCGACTCGGAGTCCGCGACGTAGATGTGATCGTTTCGGTCGAACGCGATGCCGCTCGGCTTTCCGAACTGCGTCCACGGCGTGCTCAGGGACTTGCCGTCCTGGTCGAAGATCTGAATCCGATTGTTCCCGCGATCGCCGACGAGGATGCGTCCCCTCGAGTCCATCGCGATCGCGTGCAGCGCGTGGAATTCGCCGGGCGCCCAGCCGCTCTTGCCCCAGGCCTTGACGAACTTGCCGTCCGGCGAGAACCGCACGACTCGGTTGTTGCCGACGTCGTTGTGGCCATCGGCGACGAAGACGTCGCCGCCCGGCGACACGACGACGTCGCTGGGCGAAGTGAAGTGGTCGGGACCGCTGCCCGACTGCCCGGGTGTGCCGAGCGTCATCACCACCGTGCCGTCCGCGCTGAACTTGACGACGATCTGCCCGCGCTTGTCGCCCTTCGGCGTACGATTCTCGGCGACCGCATCGGTCACCCACACGTTGCCGTCACGATCGACGTCGAGCCCGTGCGGCCAGATGAACATCCCGCCGCCGAAGCTCTTCACGACCTTGCCGTCCGGACCGAACTTCAGGATGGGATCCGCTTTCGAGTCGCGGCATTCATCGCCGAACCGCGCCGGATCTTCGAGCCGATCGCACCGCACGATCGCCCAGACGTGGCGGCCGTCGGGATCGATCGCCACCTTGCCGACCGCGCCCATCGGCCGGCCGTTCGGAAGCTGCGCCCACCCTTCAACGATGCGATACGGATTTGGAGGAACCTGCGCGACAGCCGTGCGCCGGGCGGCCGGCCACACGACGAACGCCAACGCGAGCACGAATCCGAGCCGCTGCCGCATAGCACGCCTCCTTCCAGAACGGAGCCGGATCATACGCTTGTCGACGGCGTCACGTGACGGGTAATGGCTCGGCGCAGCCTGCGTGGCACAATGCAGGAACGCTCACCGTGAATCGACCAGCCATTCAGGTGCACGCGATCCGGAAAACGTACGGGGCGACCGTCGCGGTGGACGACGTGTCGTTCGACGTGCACGCCGGCGAGATCTTCGGCCTCATCGGACCGAACGGCGCCGGCAAGACCACGACCATGGAATGCGTCGAGGGATTGCGCAAGCCGGATCGCGGCGACATCTCCGTCCTCGGACTGAATCCCGCGCGAGACTCGCGCGCCCTGCAGGAGCGGATTGGCGTGCAGCTTCAGGAAGCGCAGCTGCAGAAGCGCATCAAGGTCTGGGAAGCCGTCGACTTCTGGGCCTCGCTCTACCGAAACCCCGCGAGCGGCGATCGGCTGATCGACCAGCTCGGGTTGAGCGACAAGCGGAATGCCTGGTTCATGACGCTCTCCGGCGGTCAGAAGCAGCGCCTGTTCATCGCGCTCGCGCTGATCAACGACCCGGAACTCGTGTTCCTCGACGAGCTGACGACGGGCCTCGACCCGCAGGCGCGCCGTGCCATCTGGGATCTGGTGCGCGGCATCCGCCAGCGTGGAAAGACGGTGTTTCTGACGACGCATCTGATGGAGGAGGCGGAGCGCCTCTGCGATCGCGTCGCGATCATCGACCGCGGCCGCATCGTCGACATCGGCACGCCGGCGGAGCTCGTTCGACGCCATTGTCCCGATCACGCCGTCGTATTGGTGACGGAAGACGCGTCAGCCGACGTCCGCTTTCGAGCCATTCCCGGCATCCGCTCGGTGACGAGCGAGGGATCCCGAACGACCCTGCGCGGGCGCGGCGATGACTTCGTCACGGCGGTGATTCGGTGTCTCGCGGAGCATCGGATCCAGGTGAGCGACTTCCGGACGGAAGTGCCGACGCTCGAGGACGTGTTCCTCACGCTCACCGGCCACACGATTCGGGACTGAAGCGGCCGTGCTGCGACAACTGTGGCGGCTGACGTGGCTCGAGATCAAGATTTTCGTACGCGAGCCGCTGGGCGTGATCGGCACGATCGCCGTTCCGGTTCTGGTGTTCGTTGTCCTGAGTCGCTTCTTTCGTCCACGAGTGCGAACCGGCGCGCCCGATGTGCCGCGTTTCATCTCGGGGGATCTGCCGATCTTTGCGTCGATACTGATTGCGATCAGCGCGTTGCTGTCGCTGGTCGCCATCATCGCGATCTATCGGGAGGGCGGGATTCTCAAGCGCTTGAGGGCCACGCCGCTGCGGCCGCTCACCATCCTGTCCGCTCAGGTACTCGTCAAGCTGCTGTCCACCGCCGCGACCCTTGCGCTGATGATCCTCGCCGGCCGTCGCTCGTATCCGGCGGATGCCAACGTTCCGATCGTGTCGTTCGCCGCGGCGCTGCTGTTCAGCACGACGAGCATCGTATCGCTCGGCTTCGTCATCGCCAGCGTCGTGCCCACCGCGCGCTTCGCGCAGCCGATCGGTACGTTGATCGTCTATCCGATGCTCGGCCTTTCCGGGCTGTTCGTGCCGGTCGAATCGCTGCCGCCGGCGGCGCAGGCGGTGGCGCGCGTGGTGCCGTTCACGTACGCGGTGTCGCTACTGCGGGGCGTGTGGCACGGCGAGGGGTGGGGCAGCCATCTCGGCGACGTTGCGATGCTGACGCTCTTGCTCGCGGTATTCGTCACCGTGTCGGTCAAGGTGTTTCGCTGGGAATAGATGCGCGGTCGTCAAGAGGCGCGCGCCGAAGTTCACCAGCATGTTCTCAGCCGGCAGGCCGGCGAGCGTCGCATCGACGAGGGCTCGCCATCGGCGTAATCCTTCTTTCCGCCACGTTCGAGCGAGCGTCGGCAGCCGATCCTCGTTCAGAGATCCAAGCGCCCACCGGGCGGGCAGCGCGTAATTTCCGGGGACGACGAGGCCGTCGGCGCGTACGACGACGCCGTTGAACGCGGTCGCGCGGCTCATCCGACGCGGACGTAGCCTTTCAGCTGCAGGTTCACCAGCGACGTCATCGCCCACAAATCGATCTGGACGTCCGGATTGACCTGCTTCGGATCGATCTTGCGCGCGATCAATCCCTGGCCGCAGACGCGAACGTCGACGCCCGCCTGCTTGAGCGCGCGGATCAGGGCGATGTTCGGGTTGTCGCGGTTGTGGCGCTCCTTGTACGCCTCGTTCGTCATGACCATGTCGAGCTCGGCCGTCCGATGATGAATCATGATCACCATGTGGCGGTGTTCCGCGGGAACGCCGTATTTGCCGAGCGTGTTCACGTACATGGCGATCGTCGGCAGCATCGGATTCACGTCGCCGGGGTTCTTCGGCTCCTGCGCGTTCGCGAACACGACCTTGTAGTCCGTCTTCGGGTCGGGCAGCTCCTTCGCGCCCGGCAGATCCGGACTGGCCTCGTAGCCGGGCACGAGCATCGGCTTGTCCGCGCCGGCATTGGCCGGTCCGGACGATCCGGACGCGACAACCAGGACGATGGCGAGGGCGATGGCGGCGCTCTTCATGACATGCCTCCTGCAGGCGACAATTCTAGAATAAGCACTTCAATCGTGCCCGAGACGCTCGAACAGGAACGGCTTCGTCAGGACCTCGGACTCGGCGGCAAACTGTCGGAGCGGAGCCGCGTGCGGCTGGTCAATCACGACGGGACGTTCAACGTCCGCCGCAACGACCTGAGCCCGTTCCATCCCTATAACGCGTATCACACGCTCCTCTCGCTGCCGATTCCTCGGCTGCTCGGGTTGATGAGCGCCGGCTACGTGATCACGAACCTGGTCTTTGCCGCCCTGTATTGGGCGCTCGGGCCGGACGCGCTTGCCGGCGCCGCGAGCGCGCCGCTCGCGCGGTACGAGGACAGCCTCTTTTTCAGCGTCCAGACGCTCGCGACCATCGGGTACGGCAGGCTCGTGCCGAACACGCGCCTGGCGAACATTCTCGTGGCGGTCGAAGCGCTGGTCGGCCTCCTCGGGTTCGCCATCCTCAGCGCGCTCCTTTTCGCCCGATTCACGCGTCCCACCGCGAAGATCAGCTTCAGTCGCCACGCGCTCATTGCTCCGTACAAGAACGGCTGGGCGTTGATGCTCCGCCTCATCAACCTGCGCAATCACGATCTGACTGACGTTCACGCCGTCGTGTCGTTCGCACGCTGGGTCGACGAGGGCGGCGAGCGGCGGCGCCGGTTCAACCAGCTCCCGCTCGAGCGCGAGTCGATCATGTTCATGCCGCTGCACTGGGTCATCGTCCATCCGATTGACGACAGCAGTCCGTTCCGCGGGCTGACGGCGGCCGCGCTCGTCGAAGGCGATCCCGAAATCATCTGTCTGATCAGCGGCGACGATGAGACGTTCGCGCAGCGCGTGCACGCCAAAACCAGCTACGACAAGACGGACATCGTCTGGGGCGCGCGCTTCCGCGACATGTACCTGGCCGACACGGACCATGTCGCGATCGACCTCACGCGTCTGGATCAATTCGATCGCGTGGAGAATCCGATGAGGGTGTGACGGGCTGCGGTGAGATCCCTTGCGTCTTGAACGAGCCGATTCCGAACTTCGCCGACTCACCCTTCGGGATCGACAGCGACTTCCACGCCGGGCCCGCGAAATGACGCGCGAGGTAGACGATCTGTCCCACATGATAGGCGGTGTGCGCCACTGATCGGTTGAGCGCCTCGAGGACCTGAAACGCCTCGCCGCGAATGTAGACCGTGCGATCGACGTCGGCCGGCGTCAGCGCGTCGATCGATCCGAGGACGATCGCCCAGCTCTCCTCCCACCAGCGCAGGATCTCCGCGCGCGACGCGCGCTCGGGCATCTCGAACTCGCCGTCGCGATTGCGGTCCGGCTTCTCGCCGTCGGTCGTCAGGAAGTCACGAAACCGCGATCGCAGATTGCCGGCGACGTGCTTCACCGTGATCGCGATGCTGTTCGAGTTCGGATCGAGCTCGGTGTGCAGGTGGGCGTCCGGCGTCTGCGCGATCGCCTTTTCCGCGAGCGTCTTGTAGTTGCGAAAGGTTCTGGCGATGTCGCGGAGGTACGAAGTCCGGACGTCGGTGTCGCTCGCCACGATGGTTACCCGAGGATTTGCTTGGCAATCGTGTCGAGCTGCAGGTTCGACGTGCCCTCGTAGATCTGCCCGATCTTCGCGTCACGGTACAGCTTCTCGACCGGATACTCCTTCACGAAGCCGTTTCCGCCGTGAAGGTTGACGCACAGCGACGTGACGCGCTCGGCGACTTCGGACGAGAAGATCTTGCACATGGCCGCTTCGGTGAGGAACGGCCGGCCGGCGTCGCGGAGGCGCGCGGCGTTGTAAACGAGCAGCCGCGCCGCCTCGAGGTCGGTCCCGGCCCGCGCCAGCTGGTGCCGGACCGCCTGAAACTCGCCGACGGCCTTGCCGAACTGCTTCCGCTCCTTCACGTACTTGATCGTGTGATCGATCGCGCCCTGCGCGAGCCCGATCATCTGGGCGCCGATGCCGATGCGTCCCTCGTTCAGCGTTTCGATCGCCACCTTGTAACCGCGGCCGACCTCGCCGAGCACGTTCGCGCGCGGCACGCGGCACTCGTCGAAGATCAGCTCGCAGGTGCTGCTCGCGCGGATGCCGAGCTTGTCTTCCTTCTTGCCCACGACGAATCCGGGCATGCCGCGCTCGACGAGGAACGCCGTGATGCCGCGATAGCCCGCCTCGGGATTCACGTTGGCGAAGACGATGAAGAGGTCGGCCTCGTTGCCGTTCGTGATCCACAGCTTGCGTCCGGCGAGGACCCACTGGTCGCCCTGCTCGCGCGCTCGCGAGGCCATCGCGAACGCGTCGCTCCCGGATCCGGCTTCGGACAGCGCGTACGCGCCCACGACGGTCGCCGCCATCTTCGGCAGGTAGCGTCGCTTCACCTCGTCGGTGCCCCAGCGCAGGAGCGCGTTGATGACGAGCGTGTTCTGCACGTCGACCAGGACGCCAATGGACGGATCGACGCGCGACAGCGCCTCGACCGCGAGGACCGCATGAAAGAACGTGGCGCCGGCGCCGCCGTAGCTTTCGGGGATTTCGATCCCCATCACGCCGAGGTCGAAGAGGCTGGCGATCAGCTCACGCGGGATCTTCGCGTGCTCGTCCATTTCGCGGACGTGGGGACGGATCTCACGATTCGCGAACTCGTACACGCTGTCCCGGAACAGCCGTTCGTCATCGGACAGTGTGGTGAGTGGCGGCAGCGGCGTGTGGGCGTCGGTGGGCACGGCGTGCTCCGATGCAGATGCTATCATTTCGCGCCGCGCGCGGCGGGTTCGGCTTAAGATGGGATATGGTCACCCGTCTGCAGAGACTCACGATCGTCGTCATCCTGCTGGCGCTGGGAATGACCGGCGGCGCACAGCAGCCGCCGCAACAGCAGCAGCAACAACCCGCGACACCGCCAGCCGATCAACCGCAGCAGAACCCGCAGGGTCAGCAACCCCCGACGTTCCGAACCGGCATCAACTTCGTCCGGGTGGACGTCATCATCACCGATAAAAACGGCAACAGCGTGGGCGATCTGCAGCCCACGGACTTCGACGTCACCGAAGACGGCAAGGCGCAGAAGATCGAGACCTTCAAGCTCGTGAAGCTGGACGGCGGCAGGTCCCAGGCGATTACCGAGCCGCCGAGGCAGATTCGAACCGACTTCGACGAGGAAAGCGAGGCGGCGCGCGAGGACGTCAGGCTGTTCGCGATCTTCCTCGACGATTATCACGTGCGGCGCGGCGCCAGCATGGCGGCGCGCGGGCAGCTCGCGAAGTTCGTCCAGACGCAACTCGGGCCGAGCGACATGATCGGCGTCATGTATCCGCTCGAGTCGACGGCGTCGGTGCGCATGACGCGCGATCACTCCGCCGTGATGCGCGGCCTCGAGCAGTTCCTCGGACGCAAATACGACTATCAGCCAAAGAACCAGTTCGAGGAGCGCTACGCGTACTACCCGACCGAGGTCGTCGAGCGCATTCGCACGCAGGTGTCGCTGTCGGCGATCAAGGCGTTGATCGTCCATATGGGATCGCTGAAAGAAGGACGGAAGGCGCTGGTCCTCGTCAGCGAAGGCTACAGCTACGCGCTGCCGCCGCAGATGCGCAACGCCAACGCGCAGCTGCCGGGCTACGGCAATCCAAACGCCCACAACCCGATGGCCGGCGTCGGCGATCTCAACGAGGACCGCTACAACTGGACGTCGAACCTCGACATCCAGTCGGACCTCCGCGAGCTGTACGATCAGGCGAACCGCAACAACGTGGCGATCTACGCCGTCGATCCGCGCGGTCTTCCCGGCTTCGAGTTCGACATCAACGAAGGCGTCAACATCCAGACCGACGCGCAGTACCTGAATTCGACGATGGATACGCTGCGCGTGCTCGCGGACAACACCGACGGACGCGCGATCGTGAACCGCAACGATCTGGCCGCCGGCATGCAGCAGATCACGCGCGACAGCAGCGCGTACTACCTGATCGGCTACAACTCGTCGCAGGCGCCGTCGGACGGCAAGTTCCACGAGATCAAGGTCCGCGTGAAGCGGCCGGGCGTGCAGGTGCGGGCGCGAAAAGGCTACTGGGCGCTGACCGCGACCGAGACGGCGCGCGCGCTCGCGCCGCCGAAGCCGTCGGTGCCCAAGCCGGTGGAGAACGCGCTCAACGCCGTCAGCATGCGGCCGTCGAGCGCCGCCGTCGTGCGCACGTGGGTCGGAACGTCGCGCGGCGAGAACGGGAAGACGCGCGTCACGTTCATCTGGGAACCGATTCCGAGGGCGCCGGGCGACCTGGCCGCATCGCGCACGGATCCGCCGGCGCGCGTGTCGGTGATGGCGGTTGCGCCCGACGGATCGCCGTACTATCGCGGCAAAACCGACACGCGCCAGCTCACGTTCGACGCGAACCCCGGCAAGATGCAGCTGCGCGTCTCCGTCGAGGGCGCGGCGTCGCAGGTACTGGACAGCGAGACGCGCGAGATTACAGTTCCCGATCTGACCTCGCCGACCGCGCTGCTCGGGACACCGGCAGTCTTCCGCGCGCGGACGCTGCGTGATTATCAGCAGATGAAGACCGACGCGGCCGCGACCCCGATTGCGACGCGCGAGTTCAGCCGGACCGACCGCGTCTTCGTCCGCGTGCCCGCCTACGGGCCCGCGGGAACGGCGCCGACCGTCAGCGCGCATCTCCTGAACAGATCGGGGCAGGCGATGGCGGAGATTCCCATGACGCCGGCGCCGACGCCCGGCAGTCAGCAGCTCGAGCTCCAGTTGAGCGGGCTCGCGCCCGGCGAGTACGTGCTCGAGATCAAGGCGGCCGCCGAAGGGGGCGAAGTCAAGGAACACGTCGCCTTCCGCCTGACCAGCTGAGGCATGCGCGTCCTCGCGTGTGTGCTCGCCCTGGCGGGATTGCAGTCGGAGGCCGTGCCGCCGCGCACGCAGACGGTCCGCATCGACGTCATCGCGTCCGACGCGCGCGGCCGTCTCCTCGAGGGGCTCACCGTTGCCGATTTCGATCTGCGGGACGATGGCGTCCGCCAGAATCTGGACGCGGTGCGCTTCGTGCGGCCGACCGACGATGACGGCCGGCTGATCGCGATTTATCTGGACGAGTACCACGTCAGCGCCGGCGCGACGGAGCGCGTCCGCGAAGCGGTCTCGCGATTGGTCGAGCGGCAGCTTCGTCCCGCCGATCTGCTCGCCGTCATGAAGCCACTCGATTCGCTGTTCGCGATCCGTCTGACGCACGATCGCGCGGAGGCGCAGTCCGCGATTACCGCGTTCGAGGGGCGCCGCGGCAACTACGAGCCGCGCAACGCGTACGAACGCAATTTCATGGCGGGCGTGCCGCCCCGGATCGAATCGGCTCGAACGCAGGTGACGCTCTCGGCGCTCAACGCGCTGGCCGTGCACTTCAGCAGCTATCCGGACAAGCGCAAGACGCTGATTGTGGTCAGCGAAGGGATGGGGCGTGTCGAGCGGCGGCGCGGCCTCGAGTTCATGGCGACGCCCGACACCATCATCCGGTCGGCGCAACAGTCCAACGTGTCGATCTATGCGATCAATCCCGGCGACGTCCTCGCGCCGGGCGACGGCGATTCGATCCGGACGCTCGCGATCGAGACCGCCGGGCAGGTCCTCGCCGACAATCTCGACGCGTCGCTTGGACGCGCGCTCAACGACGTGGCCGGCTACTACGTGCTCACGTATCGGGCGTCACGGCCGGACGACGGGAAGTTTCATCCGGTGCAGGTGGCCGTCAGGAAGGCTGGCGCGCAGATCCGCGCGCGGAAGGGGTACTACGCGCCGTCGCCGGATGAAACGCTGAGGGCGACTCTGCTCGCCAAGCTGAACGAGCCGAAGGTCGTCGTCCCGCTCGAGCCGGCGCCGCACGCGAGCCCGCTGATCCGTCCGTGGTTCGGCACCTCGCGGGGCGCCGACGGAAAAACGCGGGTCACGTTCGTGTGGGAGCCGGCCGCGCGGCTGACGGGCGAGCGCAATCGGCGCACGCCGGTGCGCATCGTGTTCAAGGCGCTGGCCGCCGACAACGCGGTCGTCTACGAGGGCGTCGTGCTGCCGACGGGGCCGGCGATGATCGAGGACGCCGGCGCGCCTCGGTCGCGCGCGGTCTTCGACGTCGCGCCCGGCCGCCTGCGCGTGCGGATGTCGATCGAAGACGCGGCGCAGAACGCCCTCGACTCCGACGTGCGATCGCTCACGGTGCGCGACATGCGCGGCGAGGTCCTGATGGCGACGCCCGAGGTCCTGCGCGCCCGCAACGCGCGCGAATTCCGGACGCTCGACAGCGAGCTCGCCGTGCCGGTCGCCTCGCGCGAGTTCAGCCGGACCGAGCGCCTGCTGATCCGCATCACGACCTACGGTCCGGCCGGCACACCGCCCGCCGTCTCGGCGCGTCTCCTCAGCCGCATGGGACCGATGCGCGACCTGCCGGTCGCCGACGGATCCGGTGCCGGCGTCAACGCGATTGACGTCCCGCTCGCGGGCCTCGCGATCGGCGAGTACATCATCGAAGTCAGCGCGACGACGCCGAAGGGCGTCGCCAAGGACGTGATCGACTTTCGAGTGACAACGTAAGCTCGTCGTCATCGGCCGACGCGCCGGAGCCTTCGGCGAGGGCGGGCAGGCGGACCTCTCACGACGTCCCGCGTGCTACTGCCGGGCTTCAGCCCATCCCCTGAGGCGATGGCGCGTGCGTGACAAACGTATTAGCATCCCGCGACACGCGCGCCCTTTGTGGCCGATGAGCGATAGCCGCGCACAACGGAGATGCCGATGATTAGCCATCGCCTCGTTCGAGTAAACCGACGTACGGGGATCCTGCTGGTGGTTTTCACGCTGCTCGTTCACGGCGCCGCCCGGGCGCAGCAGTTCAAGGCCACCGTGACCGGCATCGTCACCGATACGCAGGGGGCCGTCGTGCCCGGCGTCAACGTCGCCGTCCTCAACGTCGACACGAACGTCGCCGCCGAAATGGTGACCAACGAGCAAGGGATCTTCGTCGCGCAGGACCTGATTCCCGGACCGTATCGCATCACCGCCTCGATCGTCGGCTTCAAAACCTACGTGCGCGAAGGCATCGTGCTGCGCACGGCGGAGACCGTCACGCTGCACATTCCGCTGACGCTGGGCGCGCTCGAGGAGAACGTGACCGTCATCGGAAAGACGAGCGAAATCGAAACGAACCAGTCGGTTCTGTCGCAGACGATGGACAACAAGAAAGTGTCCGAGCTGCCGCTGAACGGCCGCCAGGTGTACATGCTCCTTCAGCTCACGTCGGGCACGCTCTTCACGCAGCAGCAGTTCGGCGCGAGCGGGTTTTCAGGCACGCGCGCGTGGGACGTCAACGGCAGCGTCACGATCCACGGCAGCCGGACGGGCAACAACGAGTTCATGGTGGACGGCGCGCCGGGGTCTGGCACGGGTGGAGGGTCGGGCGGCTGGAATTACGCCCCGCCTGTTGACGCCGTCGAAGAATTCAAGGTCGACACGGCCACGACGAATGCGGCGTACGGCCGGACCAGCGGCGGCGTCGTGAACCTGACGCTGCGATCGGGGACCAACAGCTTCCGCGGATCCGCGACGGCGCTCGCGCGCGGCACCGCGCTGGACGCGAACCAGATTCAGAACATCCTCAACAACATCTCGAACGAGGGCCACAAATACTTCGACGGCGAAGGCATGTTGAGCGGGCCGGTTCGGCGCAACCGCACGTTTTTCATGGGCGGCTATCAGGGATTCTACGAGGAGATTCCGTTTCCATCGACGAGCACGGTTCCGACGGCGCTGCAGCTCAACGGCGATTTCTCCCAGACGTTCAACTCCGCCGGTCAGCTGATTCAAATCTTCGATCCGCTGACGACCGTGTGCGCCGGGACGACCTGCACGCGCCAGCCATTTCCGGGAAACGTGATTCCCAGGGAGCGCATCAACCCCGTGTCGGCCGCCCTCGCCGGACTGATGCCGAAAGCGAACGCGCAGGGGACGATCAGCGGCCAGAACAATTTCGTGTACTCGCCGAACCTCGGGCACTACCGCTACAACTCGTACCTGACGCGCATCGATCATGTGTTCTCGCCGTCGCACCGGGTGTCGTTCAGCAACACCGGCAACTGGGGCTCCGAGCGCCGGGACGAGAACGCGCTGCCGCCGCCGGCGCTGAGAAGCGACAACTGGCCGACCCATCGCAATCACTATCTGGCGACCGTCGACGACAGCCTGACGGTTGGAACCAAAACGCTCGTGAACACGCGGTTCTCGTACGATGCCTTCGACGAGCCGCACGACAAGGAATTCGGGCCGCTTGGCGGCGTCCAGGTGCCGTTCCGGACGCCGTATCAGCTCACCGACGCGCCGTGGTTCCCGACGATCAGCATCGGCGGGCTGTCCGACATGTTCGCCCGCGGGTTTCGTGAGAGCGACCAGAAGGCGTACGCGCTCAAGAGCACTGTGTCGCACACGAGGGGCACGCATTTGCTCACGGCTGGTGGAGAATTCCGCCTCTACAAACAGTACCGACTCGATCGCGGCAACCTGAATGGCACGTATGCCTTCAGCGGCGGGTTCACGCAGCGCAACGCGCTGCAGGCCGACGCGACATCGGGCAGCGCGCTCGCCTCGTTCCTGCTCGGCTACCCGTCGTCGAACGGCAACACCGGCAGCAACGTGACGATCAACGCCGGCAGCGATCAGCGGTACGCGAACTACATCGTTTATCTGCAGGACGACTGGAAGCTGTCGCCGCGGGCGACGGTGAATCTCGGGATCCGCTACGATTACCAGCAGCCGGTCCACGAGCGGAACAACGCCATGACGGTCGGCTACGACCGGACGACGCCGAACCCGCTGCAGCTGCCGCCGGGGACCATCAATCCGGCAACCGGCCAGCCGTTCGGCACGCTGCGGGGCGGCCTGCTGTTCGCCGGCGTCGACGGGGCGCCGGACACGCCCTACAAGGGGGACCTCGACAACTTTCAACCCCGCATCGGCTTCACGTACAAGATCAACGAGCGCATCGCCGGACGCGCGAACTACGGCCGCACGTATCTGGGCGTGTCGGCGTGCTGCGGCGGCGTGCAGCAGGACGGCTTCAGCCAGACGACGGATCTCGTCGTGAGCGGGCCGCTGATCGGCGTGCCGATCACGACGCTGGACAGCCCGTTCCCCGGCGGCCGCTTCCTGCAGCCAGTGGGCAGCTCTCTCGGCCTCGCAACGAGGAACGGCGACAACTTCTCGTATCGCAATCCGGACTTCAAGATCCCGTACACCGATCTGTGGATGGCTGGCGTCAACCTCGAGCTTCCGTGGAACGTCGGACTCGATGTCGCGTACGTCGGCAACAAAGTCAGCGGGCTGACCGTCGGCCGCAACGTGAACATCATCCCGATCGAAGAGCAGAAGAAAGGGATCGCGCGCCTCGGCGGCAATCCGACGTACCTCAGCACGCAGCTGCCGAATCCGTTCGCGGGCCTCGTGCCCGGCACGACGAACAACACGGCGACGCTCGCGCGGAGCCGCCTGCTGTTGCCGAACCCGTTGTTCCAGGGGATCACGCAGGATTTCAACAACATCGGCTGGGCCAAGTACCGGGCGCTCGAGATGTCCGCGAACAAGCGGCTGTCGCACGACGTGTCGGCGCTCATCACGTATACGTGGTCGAGCCGCCGGACGGCGACGACGCTGCTGAACGGCTGGGACGAGCGTCCGTTCGAGGACATCGACAGCAACGATCGGCCGCATCGCCTGACGATTGCCGCGCTCTGGGGTCTCCCGTTCGGCCCTGGAAAGGCCATCGGCCGGCATGCGAGCGGCCTTGTCGCGCGGCTGATCGAGGGCTGGCAGTACAACGTCATCGGAGAGATCACATCCGGTACGCCGATCGGCATCAACAGCGCGTCGGTGCCGCTGACCGATCGGTTCGCGCTGCCGCCGGATCAGCAGACGCTGCAGCGCTGGTTCGACAACAGCACGAGAACGAACCCGCGCGCCGATGGAACGTTCGCCTGGGACGTGGTGCCGACGAACGACTTTCGCGTCGGACCGCTGTTCCTGCCGGACGTTCGTCAGGACTCGAAGCCGCAGTGGTCGATGTCGGTTTTCAAGAACACACGCGCGGGCGGCGGGCGGACGATTCAGCTGCGCGCGGAAGTGTTCAACGTATTCAACGTGCGCATGTACGCCGCGCCGAACGTGACCGCGTCAAACGCGAACTTCGGCACGATCTCGAACAGCCAGATCAATTTCGCGCGAACGGGGCAGCTGGGCGTCCGCCTGACGTTCTGACCCTCTTCGTAGTGTCCGACCGAATTCGGGCGGTACCCGTAATCTGCCCGCAACCAGATTTCTTCCACGAGCGTCGCTCGCCGCACTTTCCGTTTGAAACGCGCCTCGCGTGAGGCATGATCGGCGCCGACTCTGACAGGAGAGTGCCTTGTGATGCACATACGAATCGACCGGGCTTTCCTCGCCGTCGCTTTTCTGAGCGTGCTGGCGATTGTCGCGGCATGGCCGACTCCGGCCGTCGCCCAGGGACGCATCCGCGCTGATTTCAACGGCGACGGCGCCGACGATCTCGCGGTCGGCGTGCCCGGCGAGAAGAGCGGCTCGGGCGGCGTGAACGTCATCTACGGGTCTGGGCAGGGGCTCACCGCGACCGGCAACCAGTTCCTCCGTCAGGGTATGACTGGAGTTCCGGAGAGCCTCGAGGTGGAGGACAACTGCGGCGCGGCGCTCGCCGCCGGAGACTTCAACGGCGACGGCATCGCCGATCTTGCGATGGGCTGCCCCGGCGAGGACTTTTCGGGCCACGCGAATCTTGGCGGCGTCAGCATTTTCTACGGATCCCGGACTGGACTCGTCACTACCGGCAGTCAGTTCTTTGCGTTCGTCGATCTCGCCGTCGGCGAGATCAGCTCGGACGACAAGTGCGCGACGTCCTTGGCGGCCGGGGACTTCAACGGCGACGGCTACGTCGATCTCGCGATGGGCTGTCCGGGCCGGGACGTCGGCGTAACCCTCGAAGGCGGCGGCGCGCTGGACGCGGGCCGCGTGATCGTCCTCTACGGATCCGGCTCCGGCCTGACCGCAACAGGAAGACAGAGCTTCACGCAGGCGACCGCCGGTGTGCCCGACACGATCGAACAAGGGGACAACTGCGGCGCGTCGGTCGCCGCCGGCGACTTCAACCACGACGGCTTCAGCGACCTCGCATGGGGCTGTCCCGGCGAGGACGTGTCGGGTAGCCAGGATGTCGGCGGCGTGAACATCGTTTACGGCTCGGCCGGCGGTCTGACGGGAACGGGCGCGCAGTTTTTCAGCTTCACCGATGTCGTGTCCGGAGAGGTGAGCTTCCAGGACAAGTGCGGCAGCGCGCTGGCGACCGGCGACTTCAATGGAGATCGTTTCGAAGATCTGGCGGTGGGATGCCCCGGCCGCGACATCGGCGGGACGGTCGAAAGCAGCCCGAGCGTCATCAACGCCGGCATGGTGGTCGTGCTTTTTGGTTCGGCAACACGGTTGTCTCAGACGGGCCGACAGAGCTTTACGCAGGCCACGCCCGGCATCCTCGACGCCGCGGAGGCGAACGACAACTGCGGCGCGTCGGTCGCGAGCGGAGACTTCAATCGAGATGCAATCGCCGACCTGGTGATGGGATGTCCGGGCGAAGACGTTCCGGGCAACACCGATATGGGCGCCGTGAACATCATCTTCGGATCGCCGAGCGGACTGACGACCGTCGGCGATCAGTTCTTTTCGTTCAACAGCCTCGCGAGCTTTGCCGACAGATGCGCGACCGCGGTGGCCACCGGCGATTTCAATGGTGACGGCGTCGACGATCTGGCCGTGGGTTGCCCCGGCCACGACGACCTCGTGATCGGCGAAGGGGTGTTCGGCAATTTCGACGTCGGCCAAGTCGTGATCCTCTTCAGCTCAGGCACCAGTCTGACGACCGCGGGCTCGCAGACGATCACGCAGAACTCGACCGGAATCGCCGGCGACGAGCAGGACAGCGACGCGCTCGGATTTGCGCTCGCGGGGTCCGGCGGCTTTGCCGGTCCCGGCCTTACCGGATCGTGGCGGGGCGTGGAGCAGACGTGTCACGAAACAGGTGGCGGGCAGCAATGCCGGTTGAAGGGGACGTTCGTCGTGGTGAATCCTGGGACGCAGACCGCGGCGCCGACGCGGCTGCGCTTCTATCTCTCCGCCGATCGGACGCTTGATGCCGGCGATATGCTGCTCGGCGAGGTCTCGGTCGGTACGTTGAAGCCGAGCGAGTCGAAGCCACGACAATTGAACGTGCAGCTGCCATCCGGGGTCAGCGCGTCGGGCCGATTCGTCATCGCGTTTGCCGACGCGGACAACGTGGTCGCCGAGACCAACGAAGAGAACAACATCGTCGTGTTCGGGCCGATCGAATAGGACAACCGTCTGTAGGCCGGGTCCAGAAGGATCCGGCCTCCATCTGGTCCTAGGCGTACATCCCGCGCATCCGCGTGACGGTCGCCACTCGGCTGATGGCGACGATGTACGCGGCGGTTCGCATGTCGACCTTGTACTTCAGCGACGTCTGCAGGACCGCGTCGAACGCCTCGCACATCTTCGACTCGAGGCGATCGTTCACTTCCTTCTCGGTCCAGAAGTAGCCGTAGCGATCCTGGACCCACTCGAAGTACGACGTCGTGACGCCGGAGCTGTTCGCGAGGATGTCGGGCACGATGAAGACGCCGCGCTCGTGCAGGAACTTGTGCGCGTCCATTTCGGTCGGACCGTTCGCGCCTTCGATGATCACCTTCGCCTGAATCGCCGGCGCGTTCTCCATCGTGATCTGGTTCTCGAGCGCGGCCGGGATGAGCACGTCGACCTTCAGCTTGAACAGGTCCTCGTTCGAGAGCGCCTCCGTGCCGGGGAATCCGGCGACCGTTTTCTTCTCGTGGGCGTACTGCACGAGCCTCGGGACGTCGAGGCCCTTCGGGTTGTAGACGCCGCCCTTCCAGTCGGTCACGGCGACGATGGTCGCCCCCATCTCGCGCGCCAGCAGTTCCGCGGAGATCGATCCGACGTTGCCGAACCCCTGAATCGCGACGGTCGCGCCGCGGATCGGAAAGCCGACGTGCTTCGCCGCTTCGCGCGTGGCGATCATCACGCCGCGGCCGGTCGCCTCCCGACGACCCGCGGATCCGCCGATCTCCAGCGGCTTGCCGGTGACAACGGCGGTCGCGGTGTGGCCGACGTGCATCGAATACGTGTCCATGATCCACGCCATGATCTGCTCGTTCGTATTGACGTCGGGCGCGGGGACGTCCTTCTCCGGGCCGATCGCGTCGATGATCTCGGCGACGTACCGGCGCGTCAGCGCTTCGATCTCGCGCGTCGACATCTTCGTCGGATCGCAGATCACGCCGCCCTTGCCGCCGCCGAACGGGATGTGCGCGACGGCGCACTTCCACGTCATCCAGGCCGCGAGCGTGGTCACTTCCTCGAGCGTCACGCCCGGGTGATACCGGATGCCGCCCTTCGCGGGACCGAGCGTGATGTTGTACTGCACGCGGTACCCGGTAAAGACCTGAATCTCGCCGTTGTCCATCTGCACCGGACAGGAGACGATGATCTGCCGCTTGGGATGCGTGAGGATTTGCCAGATGCCCGGCTCGAGATTCAGGATGCGGGCGGCTCCGTCGAACTGCTGGAGCATGTCTTCGAACATCGATCCGTGCGCGCTCATGTCGCTCCTGCCGAAAACGGGCCAAGGTACCTTCGCTCGCGGCGCGTAGTCAAGGCGCGAGACGGACGTGACATAATAAACGTCGGATGAAGACCGTTACCGACGAGGCCACTCCGAAACGGTCGGAGCGCGCGGCCTCGTTCACGACGATCTCCGGCCGACCCATCGAGCGCGTGTATACGGCGGCGGACGTCGCGGCGCTCGACTACGCGCGCGACATCGCCGACCCCGGCGTGTTCCCCTACACGCGCGGCATCCATCCCACCGGCTACCGCGGAAAGCTGTGGACGATGCGGCAGTTCGCCGGCTACGGGACGCCGGAGGAGACCAACGCACGTTACAAGGCGCTGCTGCGCGCCGGCGGCACCGGCCTGAGCGTCGCCTTCGATCTGCCGACGCTCATGGGACGCGATCCCGATCACGAGCTGTCGCTCGGCGAGGTGGGGAAGTGCGGCGTGAACGTCACATCGCTCGCCGACATGGAAACGCTCTTCGACGGCATCGCGCTCGGCGACATCACGACGTCGATGACGATCAACTCGCCCGCCGCGATGATCTTCGCGATGTATCTCGTCGTCGCCGAGAAGCAGGGCGCGAGCTGGAAGAAGATCTCGGGGACGATTCAGAACGACATCCTGAAGGAATTCATCGCGCAGAAGGAATACATCTTTCCGCCGCGGCCGTCGATGCGGATCATCACCGACATCTTCGCATTCTGCGCGACGGAAGTCCCGAAGTGGAACACCATTTCGGTGAGCGGGTATCACATCCGCGAGGCGGGCTCCACCGCGCTGCAGGAGCTGGCGTTCACCCTGCGCGACGGCCTCGAGTACGTGCAGTGGGGCGTCGACGCCGGGCTCGACGTGGACGCGTTCGTCCCGCAGATGTCGTTCTTCTTCAACGCGCACTCCGACTTCTTCGAGGAAATCGCCAAGTACCGGGCGGCGCGGAAGCTGTGGGCGACCGCGATGCGCGACCGGTTCGGCGCGCGCAGCGAGCGATCCTGGAAGCTGCGGTTCCACTCGCAGACGGCCGGCGTTTCCCTGACCGCGCAGCAGCCCTACAACAACGTCGTCCGCACGGCGCTGCAGGCGCTGGCCGCGGTCCTCGGCGGCACCAACTCGCTGCATACGAACTCCCTCGACGAAGCGCTGGCGCTGCCGACCGCCGAAACCGCGACGCTCGCGCTCCGGACGCAGCAGATCATCGCGCACGAGAGCGGCGTCACGAACGTCGTGGATCCGCTCGGCGGGTCGTACTTCGTCGAGAAGCTGACGCAGGACATGGTCGACGGCGCGCGCGCCTACTTCGACGCCATCGACCAGATGGGCGGCATGGTCGAGGCGATCGAGCGCGGCTTCCCGCAGAAGGAGATTGCCGAGAGCGCCTACCGCTTCCAGCAGTCGGTCGAGCGCAGGGAGAAGGTCATCGTCGGCGTGAACGACTTCGTCCAGGAGGACGAGCCGCCGATCGCGATTCTCTACATCGACGAAACCGCGGCCGACAGGCAGCTCGCAAAGCTCGACGCGCTGAAGCGGACGCGCAGCCAGGCGGACGTCGCTCGCGCGCTCGACGCGCTCCGGCGGACGGCGAAGACGAAGGGCAATCTGATGCCGCCGATCATCGACGCCGTCCGGGCCTACGCGACCGTCGGCGAGATGTGCGACGCGCTGCGCGAGGTGTGGGGGGAGTACGAGGAAGTTCCCATCATTTAAGATTTCAGATTTCAGATTTCAGATTTCAGATTTGATGCGAAAGATTCGGGTGGTGATCGCGAAGCCGGGGCTCGATGGCCACGATCGTGGCGCGAAGGTCATCGCCCGCGCGCTGCGGGACGCCGGGATGGAGGTCATTTACACGGGCCTGCGCCAGACGCCGGAGCAGATCGCGTCGGCCGCGCTGCAGGAAGACGCCGATGTCATCGGCCTGTCGATTCTTTCCGGCGCGCACAATCACATCGCCCCGCGCCTGATGGAGCTCCTGAAGCAGAAAGGGCTGGACGATGTGCTCGTCGTCATCGGCGGGATCATTCCGGACGTGGACATCCCGAAGCTGAAAGCGATGGGCGTCAAGGGCATCTTCCTGCCCGGGACCCCGATGCAGGAGATCATCGAGTTCATCAACACAAACGCACGTTCCCGAAATCTGAAATCTGAAGTCTGAAATCTGAAATGGCGTATACGTTGCTCCTTGCGGACGACAGCGCGACGATTCAGCGCGTCATCGAGCTCACCTTCGCCGACGAGGACGTGCAGGTGGTGGCCGTCAGCGACGGCGACCGCGCAATCGAGCGCCTCGAGTCGGCGCCGCCCGATATCGTGCTGGCGGACGTCGGGATGCCCGGCAAGAACGGCTACGAGGTGGCGCGCTACGTGAAGCAGTCGCCGAAGCTGTCGCACATCCCGGTCGTGCTGCTGACCGGTGCGTTCGAGCCGGTCGACCAGGCGCGTGCCGACGAGGCCGGGTGCGATGGCATTCTCGCCAAGCCGTTCGAGCCGCAGCTCGTCATCGGACGCGTGAAGGAGCTGCTCGCGCGGCCGAAGCCATCGCCGCCCGCGAATGGGCCGGGCGCGTCGTCTGCGCAGGGAACGGCCGTCGCGTCGCGTGCGGACGAACTGGGCAGCTATTTCGATCGGCTCGACGCCGCGTTCGCGCGGCTGTCCGCGGGCGCGACCGCGGCGGCCGCGGCGCAAAGCGAGCCGTCCGGCTCGCCGACGCTGACGGCGCCGCCGACCGAACCGTTCGTCGCGGACATCGAACGCTTCGCGCCCGAGGGGTCGGCGAACGCGCCCGTCGCCGACGAGGCGTCCCCGCCCGAGCTGCCCGCCGCGTCGATCTCGACCGTCGTCGAGCCTGCCCCGATCGAGCCGCCGCGATCGCCCGGTGCGGCGTCGGTCGCCGACGATCTGCCCGAAGTCGCCGGCGTGGTGCCCGGCGTGCCGCCTGCGCCTGCCGGCCTGTCCGCCGTCATCACCGACGATCTCGTCGAGGAGATCACGCGCCGCGTCCTCGCGCGGCTGACCGATCGCGTTGTGCGCGAGACGGTCTCCGACATCGTGTCGCAGGCCGCCGAACGCCTCGTCCGCGCCGAGATCGACAGAATCAAAGCGTCGATCAAGTAGACTTTTCTGATGGCGCTGCCCGACAAGCCGGCCCTCGAAGGGCTGGAAGAGAAGTGGATTGCGCGCTGGGAGGCATCGGGCGTCTACAAGTTCGACCGGAGCCGGCCGCGCGCCGAGGTGTACTCGATCGACACGCCGCCGCCGACCGTCAGCGGGTCGCTTCACGTCGGCCACGTCTTTTCCTTCACGCATACCGATCTCATCGCGCGGTTCCACCGGATGCGCGGCAAGGCGGTCTTCTATCCGATGGGATGGGACGACAACGGCCTGCCGACCGAGCGCCGCGTGCAGAACTACTACGGCGTCCGCTGCGATCCTTCGCTGCCGTACGACCCGTCGTTCGAGCCGCCCGCGCAGCCGACGAAGCCGCCCGTTTCCGTTTCGCGGCCGAACTTCATCGAGCTCTGCGCGCGGCTGACGGTCGAGGACGAGAAGGCCTTCGAGAATCTCTGGAAGCACCTCGGCCTGTCGGTCGACTGGTCGATGACCTACGCAACGATCGGCAAGCGCGCGCAGTGGGTGTCGCAGCTCTCGTTTCTCCATCTGCTCCACCGGAAGCTGGCGTATCAGGTCGAAGCGCCGACGCTGTGGGACGTGGACTTCCGGACCGCCGTCGCCCAGGCGGAGCTCGAGGACCGTGAAGTCCCGAGCGCGTATCACCGCGTACGGTTTGGCGTGGGCGACACGGTCCGGCTGAAGCCGGACGCCACGGTCGGACACGTGGAAATCGAGACCACGCGGCCGGAGTTGATCCCCGCCTGCGTCGCGCTCGTCGCGCATCCGGACGACGAGCGGTACAAGCCGCTGTTCGGGCGGGACGCCGTGACGCCGTTGTTCGGCGCGCGCGTGCCGATCAAGGCGCATGCGCTCGCCGATCCGGAAAAGGGCAGCGGCATTGCGATGATCTGCACGTTCGGCGACATCACCGACGTCACGTGGTGGCGGGAGCTCGGCCTGCCCGTGCGAGCGGTGATCCAGGCCGATGGCACGCTGCGGCCGGTCCAGTGGGGAACCGCCGGATGGGAGTCGGTCGACGCAGGACGGGCGCAGCGGCACTACGACGAGCTGACCGGGCTGCCGGCGACGAAAGCGCGCGCCAAAGTCGTCGAGCAGCTGCGCGCTTCGGGCGACCTCGTCGGCGATCCACGGCCCATCTCGCACGCGGTGAAGTTCTACGAGAAAGGCGATCGGCCGCTCGAGATCATCACGAGCCGGCAGTGGTTCATCAAGACCCTCGAGTTCCGGGAGGCGCTCCTTGCCCGCGGACGCGAGCTGCGCTGGCATCCGCCGTACATGCAGGTGCGGTACGAGAACTGGACGAACGGCCTGACCGGCGACTGGTGCATCAGCCGGCAGCGCTTCTTCGGTGTGCCCTTCCCGGTGTGGTATCCGCTCACGAGCGAGGGCCGCATCGATCACGCGCATCCGATCCCGGCGGCCGAGGATCAGCTGCCGGTGGATCCGTCGACCGACGTCCCCCCTGGATACCGCGCGGAGCAGCGCGGCGTGCCGGGCGGCTTCACCGGCGACCCGGACATCATGGATACGTGGGCGACGTCCTCGCTGACGCCCCAGATCGTGTGCGGCTGGCCGGACGACGCGGCGCTGTTCGAGCGGACGTTTCCGATGGACCTGCGGCCGCAGGCCCACGACATCATCCGCACGTGGCTGTTTACATCGGTTCTGCGCTCGCACCTGGAGCACGATTCGCTGCCGTGGCACAACGCGGCGCTCTCCGGCTTCATCCTCGATCCCGATCGCAAGAAGATGTCGAAGTCGAAGGGCAACGTCGTGACGCCGCTGGCGCTGCTGCAGGAGCACGGGTCCGACGGCGTCCGCTACTGGGCCGCCAACGGACGGCCCGGTGCCGACACGGCATTCGACACGAACCAGATGCGCGTCGGACGCCGGCTGGCGATCAAGATCCTGAACGCGTCGAAGTTCGCGCTGTCGAACGCGCAGCCGCAGGGCGCCATTGTCGTGCCCGTCGATCGCGCGATGATCCGGAGTCTCGCGGCGCTCGTGGACGAGGCGGCGCGCGCGCTCGAGGACTACGACTACACGCGCGCGCTGCAGCGGAGCGAGTCGTTCTTCTGGCGCTTCTGCGACGACTACCTCGAGCTGGTCAAGGGCCGGCGGTACGGAGAGCAGGGCGCCGAAGGCGCCGCGTCGGCGAACGCCGCGCTGACGGCGGCGCTGTCGACGCTGCTGCGGCTGTTCGCGCCGTTCCTGCCGTTCGTGACCGAGGAAGTCTGGTCGTGGTGGCAGGAGGGCTCCATCCATCGGGCCGCCTGGCCGTCCTCGAACGAACTGCTGTCGCTGCTCACCGACAACTCGGACGCGGCGCGCCAGAGCGACGAGGCGATGTACCAGTCGGCGACGGACGTCCTGTTCGAGGTCCGCAAGCAGCGCTCCGAGGCGAAGCAGCCGCTGAAGGTTCCCATCTCGAAGGTCCGCGTCACGGCCGACGCCGCGTTCGTTGGCTACATCCCCGCGATCGAGCCCGATCTCCGGTCCGCGCTTCGCGTAAAAGCCTTCGACATGCAGGTCGGCGAACCGCGCGAAATCGTCGTCGAGGGGTACGAGCCGGGGTAGGCCGCCCGTGGACGCGCTGGATCCGGCGATCTACCGCGACGTCGTCCGCCGCGCGCTCGACGAGGACGTGCGCGACGGCGACGTCACGACCGAAGCGACGGTCCCTCTCGAGGCTCGGGCGCGCGGCGTCTTTCTCGTGAAGAGCGCGTGCACGCTGGCCGGCCTCGACGTCGCGTTCGAGGCGTTCCGTCAGTTCGAGGCCGACGTGCAGGTGACGGCGCACAAACGCGACGGCGATTGCTGTGCGCCCGGCGATTGGATCGCTGAAGTTCGCGGCTCCGCTCGATCGCTGTTGACGGCGGAGCGCACGGCGCTGAACCTGTTGCAGCGGCTGTCAGGCGTCGCGACGCGGACGCGACAGTTCGTGGACGCGGCCGCCGGCCGCATCACCATCCTCGATACCAGGAAGACGACGGCCGGGCTGCGGCAGCTCGAAAAGTACGCCGTCCGCGTCGGCGGCGGGACCAATCACCGTACCGGTCTGTTCGACGCGATCCTGATCAAGGACAACCACATCCGGCTCGCCGGCGGCGTCGGCCAGGCTATCGCTCGCGCGCGCGCCCATCGGCCCGGATGGCCGATCGAGATCGAAGCCGAAACCCTCCGGCAGGTCGACGAAGCGGTCGCGGCCGGCGCCGACACGATTCTCGTGGACAACATGACCACCGCCGCGATCCGCGACGCGGTGACGCACGCACGCGGCCGCGCGAAGATCGAGATCTCCGGCGGCGTGACGCTCGAACGCCTGCCGGAGCTGGCCGCGACCGGCGCCGATTACGTATCCATCGGTGCATTGACCCACTCCGCGCCGGCGGCGGACATCAGCTTTGAGATCGAGCCACTCTGACATCCTCGCTGCGATCGAGGGTGTTCGTTCCCGTCTCGGCCCGCTGGCTTCGTCCGTTCATCTCTTTCCAACCATCGGATCGACCAACGACGTCGCCATGTCGCTCGCGGCCGAGGGCGCCGTGGTCGTCGCCGAGGAGCAGACGGCCGGCCGCGGGCGCCGCGGCCGCTCGTGGTTTTCGCCGCCGGGCAGCGGTCTGTACGTCTCCGTCGTCCTCGCGCCGGGCCGTGCGCGCCGCGATCCGTCTCGCGCGACGAGGCTTCTGACGCTGACGACCGGCGTCGCGCTCGTCGACGGCATCGAGGCCGCCACCGGACTGCGCACCCAGCTGAAGTGGCCGAACGATGTCTACGTCGCGCGCCGCAAGCTGGCGGGGATCCTCGCCGAGGCCTCCACGTCGCGCAGCGCCGCCGACATCGTCGTGGTCGGCTACGGGATCAACGTCGCCGCGTCGGCGTATCCTCCGGAGCTCGTCGATCGCGCGACGTCGCTCGAATCAGAGCTGGGACGTGACGTCGATCGGTCTCGCGTGCTCGCGGAGACGCTGGTGTCGCTGGCGTCGTGGTACGGGCGACTGCTGGACGGAGAGTTCGATGCTATCCTCGACGCATGGCGCGGCCGGGCGCCCGCCGCGACGGGGGCACGAGTCGCGTGGACGAATGCGGACGGTCCGCAGAGCGGGACGACCGCGGGGATCGATGGCGATGGGGCGCTGCTCGTGCGCGTCGGGGACCGGACCGAACGTATCGTTGGCGGCGAGGTGACCTGGCTTTGAAAGACCCGACCGTGGTGTTGCATTTAGATCGATGCTGCTAGCGATAGACGTCGGCAATACGAACATCGTCCTCGGCGTGTTCGACGGCGAGCGGCTCGTTCAGAGCTGGAGGCTGCAGACGCTGCGCGAGCGGACCTCCGACGAGCTCGGCCTGCTCGTCGACGGCCTGTTCGCGCACAGCCGGCTCGAGCGGGTCCAGATTCGCGGCGTGATCCTCGGGTCCGTCGTGCCGCCGCTGACCGGCACGTTTCAGGCGATGGTCGATCGCTACTTCGGCGTCAAGACCGTGACGGTCGAGCCCGGCGTCAACACCGGCATGCCGATCCTGTACGAGAACCCCTCTGAAGTGGGCGCCGATCGCATCGTCAACAGCGTGGCGGCGTGGCAGCGGTTCGGCGGCAACGGCCGGCAGCCGATGATCGTCGTCGACTTCGGCACGGCGACGACGCTCGATGCGATCAGTGCGAAGGGTGAGTATCTCGGCGGCGCGATCTGCCCGGGCGTTCAGATTTCCGCGGACGCGCTGTTCCAGCGGGCGGCGCGGCTGCCGCGCATCGACGTCCGGAAACCTCCACAGATCGTCGGCCGCACGACCGTCGGCGCCATGCAGTCGGGGCTCTTCTACGGGTACGTCGGCATGGTCGAGGGGCTCGTGAGGCGGATGACCGAGGAGCTCGGCGGCCGGGCGCTGTGCGTCGCGACGGGCGGGCTCGCCGACATCATCGCGCCCGAAACGCCGCTGATTCACCACGTCGATCCGGATCTCACGCTGCACGGACTGAGACTGGTCTGGGAGCACAACCAGAAGAATTGATTGCAAATTGCAAATTGCAAATTGCTGATTTTTGCAGAGAGATCGAAAGCTACTTGTGTCGGAAGAACGACGGGCATCTGATACGCGTCGTCGGGCCGTCGTTCGATCTCGTCGCGGGATGGGCGGAGCGCGGCGTGCCGCTCAAGGTCGCGTTCGCCGGCATCGACCGGTACTTCGAGCGCTACTATCGCGATGGTCCACGCCGGCGGCCCGTCCGGATCGATTTCTGCGAAGCCGACGTGCTCGATGTCTTCGACGAGTGGCTTCGCGCGATCGGAATCAGTGGGGCGTCAGTCGACAGTCGGCAGTCAGTCGACAGTCTCCAGTCATCAGTCGACAGCCCCCTTTCGTCAGTCGAGCGTGGGCGTTCGCTGCCGCGGCATCTCGAGCGGGTCGTCGAGCGGCTGACGGGCGCGCGCGCCGCGGGGGCGATCGGCCCTGAGCTCGACGGCCTCGTCGATCGAATCGCACACGAGCTCGACCAGGCCCGCGCGAAGAGCGGCGGCGTCAGAGGCGAGGCGCGCGCCTCGCTGATCGCCCGGCTCGAGGCGCTCGATGGTGAGATGATCCGCCTGGCTCGCGGGGCGCTCGATGGTGCATCGCTGGCGGCAATGGCGCGTGAAGCCGAAGGCGAGCTCGCGCCGTTTCGCGCCAGCATGGCGGGCGAAGCGTTCGATCGCGCGCGCGGGGCGGCCGTGGATCGCCTCGTCCGGGAACGGTTCGGCCTGCCGACGGTCACATTCCGCGCGCCGTAACGAATTGCAGTTTGCTCAGTACTTCCACGACTTGAGATCCGCCCCGGCGGGCGCGGTCCGCTCGATGTGCGCGGTCATCTTCTCCAGCAGCTCGGCTCCGCGCGGTCCCCAGCAGTGCGGCGCGCGCGGCTGGAAGACGACCTCGCCGCCATACGACGGATTCCGCATCTTCGCGAGCGATTCCGCGAGCAGGTGCACGCCGTTGTCGAGATAGTACGAGTCGTTCTCGCCGACGTACACGTGCAGCTTGCCGGCGAGCTTCGGGCCGAGCGTCGGCCACCGCGTCTCGAGCAGGTACCGCAGATCGAAATGCTCCTTCCAGTACGCGGCCGTCGTCTTGTCGATCGCGCCGGTGGTCTTGTCCCAGATACGCCGCGGATAGCCGTCGGCGCCGGCCGGTCCGAACGTCGCTTCCCAGATGTCCCACTGGCCGCCGGATCGCGACTTGTCGCCGACGACGAGCTCGAACCCGTTTTCGTCCTTCATCATCGCGCGGATATTTCCGTCGGGGTCGCGGTGGGCCGGGCGCTCGACGCGCATCCATCCCATGTCCTTCCAGTAGGCGTTGCCGTCCTCGTAGATGTTGACGATCTGGTGGTAGCGGAAATCGACGGAATCGGGGCAGCTCGCCCACACGCCACCGTACCAATCCGGGTAGAAGATCTGGTGCGCCAGGGCGATCCAGCCGCCGGTCGATCCGCCCGAGACCTGACGCGCCCACGGTTCGCGGATCGTGCGGAAGCGCGCCTCGATCGCCGGCGCGAGCTCCTGCATGATCGCGTCGCCGTACGGTCCGTTGTTCTCGGAGTTCACGCCGTACGAATCGTCGTAGTACGGCGACGGGTGCTGCAGCGTGACGTAGATGAACCGCGGCGTCCTGTCCGCGAGCCAGAGCGCATCGAACGCCTGATTGCGCTCGTACCGCTCGGGCGCCTCGGTCGAGAAGTGTCCCTGGATGTAGTTGATCGGATAGCGCACGTCGGGATGACGGTCGTAGTCCTTCGGCAGCAGAACCGTCGCGCCGATGAAGATCGGATGCCCCCACCAGCGTGACAGGATGCGGCTCTCGAACCGGAGGCGCTTGACGTACTCGCTCTCGGCCGGCATCGCGATCGGTGGAATCATCTTGTCGCAGAGCAATCGGATCGGCGTCGTCGATTTCGGATCGACGCGCATCCGGACGGGTTCGCTGTACAGATTTCCGGGCGATCGATTCCAGCGCTGGCCCTCCCACTGATCCATGTGCAGCCAGACCGTCTTGCCGTCCGCGCGGGGGAATCGTGTGTATACGTTGACGAACGCCTGCACCCAGTAGTCGCCGGCAGGAAGGTCGCGCAGGCTCCGGATGGGATGGCCTGCGTCGGTGGCGTCGATGATCGCGGTCTGTCCCGCGGCGAGCGCTTCGACGTTTCGACCGAACAGCGGCACGCCGGTTTCGCCGACCTGCTGAATCGGCGGCTCGTGGTTGTCGCGGCTGATCGCGATGTAGACGCGTCCTGTCACCGGCTCTGCGCGCGCCGTTCGTGCGAACGAGATCTCGAACCGCAGCACGCCGTCGTCCGCCGCCGTCGTCGGCCATACGACGACGGTCAGCGCGACGAGTGAAGCCGCGAGCACTTTCGTTGAACCGATCAGCACGTTCGCAATCCGATCAGCACGTTCGCAAGCCGATCAGCACATTCGCAAGCCGACCAGCACATTCGCAAGCCGATCAGCACATTCGCAAGCCGATCAGCACGGTCGCAAGCCAATCGGCACGTTCGCGATCGGACCCTTCGCGATCCGATCGGCAATTTCGTGAGCCGGTCGGCACGTCGGTCGGCGGATGAACCGCTCGCAGAATAACATGTGCGGCGTGGTGCTCTCCCCGGGTCAGTCCGTCGAACTGGTCGTCGAGAGGCCGGCCGCCGGTGGCGCGATGATCGCGCGTGTCGATCGGCAGATCGTGCTCGTCACCGGCGCCATTCCGGGCGAGCGCGTCAAGGCTCGCATCGAACGGGTATCGAAGCACGTCGCGTTCGCGTCCACGGCGGCCGTCGACGAGCCGTCTGCCGACCGGCGGGAGGCCTTTTCCGATCCGCTCTGCGGCGGCTGCACGTACAGCCACATCGCCTACGCGCGTCAGCTGGCAATCAAGAGCGACGTGATCGCCGATGCCTTCACGCGCATCGGCCGCATCGTGCTGCCGGCTCCCGTGCGGGTGGCCGGATCGGCGGAAGAGGGCTATCGCATGCGGGCGAGGCTGCACGTCCGGAATCGGCACGTCGGCTTCTTCCGGGAAGGCACGCACGAGATCTGCGATGCCCGGATCTCGCGACAGCTGCTGCCCGCGACGTGTGACGTCATCGATCGCGTGACTGCAGTCGTGCGGTCGCTTGGCAGTGACGCGATTCGCGAGATCGAGCTGTCGGAGAACGTCGACGCGAGCGAACGCGTCGTCCACGTCGACGCGACGCAACCGCTCGACGCGCGCGCGCTCGATGCGATGTCGACGCTCGAAGGTCTGACGCCGGGTCCACACGTGAGCGATCGCATCACGATCGACGGCCGGCCGTTCACGCTTCGCCGCCACGTGCTGGCGTTCTTTCAGGGCAACCGGTACCTGCTGAGCGATCTCGTGTCGCACGTCTCGGCCCGCGTGCCGCTCGGCAGCGCGGTCATCGATCTGTACGCCGGCGTCGGCCTGTTCGCGGTGGCCGCCGCGGCGCTGCGCGGCGCGTCGGTGGTCGCGGTCGAAGGCGATCGCGTGGCGGCGGCCGATCTCCACGCGAACGCGTCGGCGGCCGGTGGTCAGCTGACGAGCGTCCGCGCCGACGTCGAAGGGTTTCTCCGCGGCCTGGGCGGGTGGCGCGGCGGCGGCGTCCCTCGACAGGCGTGGGACGCCCTGAGCCTGTCGAAGGGCGCCGCCCAGCCGCTCGAGGTCCTCATCGTCGATCCGCCGCGGACCGGTCTCTCACGCGAGGCGCTCGACGGCATTCTCCAGGTCCGTCCGCCGCGCCTGGTGTACGTCTCGTGCGACGTCGCGACGCTCGCCCGCGACGCCCGCCGCATCATCGACACCGGCTACACGATCGATCGGATCGACGCGTTCGATCTGTTCCCAAACACGCCCCACGTCGAAACCGTCACGGTGTTCGATCGTGATCGTACGTAGTGTCCGGCTCCAGCCGGACCGTGATCGTACGGTTATCCGCGGCTTGCGGCTTCGAGGAAGCCTTCGAACAGGGGGCGGAACTCGCCGGTGCGCCAGAAGTTTTCCGGATGCCACTGGACGCCGAGGCAGAACGCCGCCGCGGGATCCTCGATCGCCTCGATGACGCCGTCGGGCGCGGTCGCGACGACCTTGAAGCCGCGTGCCACGGTTTTCACCGCCTGATGATGACGGCTGTTCACCTCGCAGGTGTCGGCGTCGTTGAGCCGCTCGCGCATCAGGCGCGACAGCAGCGAATCCTTCTCGATCCAGATCTCGTGCGCGAGCGCGTAGGACTGGTTCGGCGGGACCGGCAGTGCGTGGACGAGGGCGCCGGGTACCTGCGACGGAATGTCCTGCACCAGCGTGCCGCCGCCGGCGACGTTCATGACCTGGATGCCGCGGCAGATGGCGAAGACGGGGAGGCCGCGCTCGCGCGCCGCGTTGACGAGCCCGATCTCGAACTCGTCGCGGCCCGCTTCGGCTTCGACGACCGTTCCATGCGATGTTTCCCCGTAGCGCGCCGGCTCGACGTCGTCGCCGCCGGTCAGCAGCAGGCCGCCGACGCCCTCGAGCGCCGCGTCGACCGTCATCGTCGCATCCACGATGTGCGGATCGCCGCCGACGTGCAGGATCGCCTGCCGGTAGTCTTCCAGCTTTCGACACGACGTGATTCCGATGCGCGGCATAGCGGCGTCTGCTCGATTACATGCGGACCGGCACGTCTATCCCCATCAGCGCGAGCGCGCGCGTCAGCTGGTCGCGGAAATACAGCACGCCCGCGGCGCGCCAGCGCTTCCGTGCCGGATCCTCCTCGTTCAGGATCGGATACCGATGATAGAACGCGTTGAACAGCTGTGCGAGGCCGAACGCATATTTCGCGAGAAGCGAGAATTCGAGCGACCGCACCACCTGGTCGACCACGTCGTCCAGCCGCGAGGCCTCGAGGACCACGGACCACAGGTCGTGCGAGTCCTTCCCGTCGGCGCCGGCATCCTGGTTCAGCTCCTCGGCCGGCCAGCGTTCCAGGTCCGCAAGGACATCGGCTTCCGACAGGCCTTCCCGCTCCTGCAGCTTGCGGAAAATGTTGTTCGCCCGGACGACGGAGTATTGGAGGTACGGCCCGGTCTCGCCCTCGAAGCTGAGCGCCTCCTCCATGTCGAACACGATCAGCTTGCCGCGCGAGAACTTCAGCATGAAGTAGCGGATCGCCGCGACGGCGATCTGCGACCCGGTGGCCCGCGCCTCCGCCGGCGTGAACTCGGGATTCCGCTTCGCGACCTCCGCCGTCGCCTTCTCGATCAGCAGGTCGAGCAGGTCGTCGATCTTGACGCCGAGCCCCTTGCGGCCGGACACCTCGACGAACGGCTTCTTCGCGGCCTCGCTGTCCGGATCGACGCGATGACCCAGCTCGCGCGCCGTGGCGTGGGACAGCACCACCATCTCGTATGAGAAGTGGATGGAGTTCTCGGCCTCCTTCGGATGACCGAGCGTGCGCAGCGCCTGGCTGAGGAGCGCCTGGAGATACATCTGCCGCGAGTCGATGACGTTGAAGATTCGCTTCGCTCCACCGAACGTCGGCGGCGACGCGTCTGCCGGCTCCGACGTCGTCGACCAGAGCGGCTGACCGTTCGCTTGCGTGCCGAAGAGCCGATAATTGAAATCGCGGCCGAGCAGTCCGAGCTTCCAGAACTGGTTCGCGAGATCCTTGCCGATGTAGGTCACGACGCCGTTCGAGCGGACGATCACTTTCTCGCGCTCGGATTCACCGCCCGTTTCCGTCGGCTCGTCTGCCGGCTCGCTCGCGTCGCCCTCCTCGATGCGCATCACCCAGCAGCCCGCGAGCTTGCCTTCGGTCTGCAGGTACACGGCGCCCTGCGCCTTCAGCACCTCGAACGCACGGGCCCAGAACTGCAGCCGCACGATGTCGCTTTCGTACGTCAGCAGGTCGTATGCGATGTTCAGCCGCGCCATCGTCGTGAGATGCGCGCGCACGATTCGATCGACGATGAACCGCCCGATGGCCGCCGTCTCGTTGTCGCCGTGCTCGAGATCGTGGAGCGTTCGCGTCCGTGCCTCGAGATGCTCGCGGCTCTGGTCGTACCATTCGGTGACCCGCGAGTAGAGATCCCAGCAGTAGTAGTCGAAGCGCGTCGTGTCCGCGATCCGACGGATGCCGTCCGGATCGCGGTGCTCGAGCTCGCGAAAGCCGACGATGATGTCGGCGACCTGGACGCCGAGATCGTCGATGTAGTTCTGCACTTCCACCGGCGTCCCGCGGAACCGCAGCACGCGCGCGAGCGTGTCGCCCAGGACGGCGTTGCGGAGATGGCCGATGTGCGCCGCCTTGTTCGGATTGATCGCCGTGTGCTCGACGATGGTCTTCTCGGCGGCGGCGCGCTCCGGCGCGGCGGCGCCGCGGACGCGAGGCAGCAGGAACGCGGCCCGATCGAGATAAAGGTTCAGATAGCCGTTCGGCGCCGCGACGATTCGCGCGACGCCCTCCACCGGGCCGAGCGCGTCGACCAGCTGCTGCGCGATGGCGCGCGGCGGCTTGCGCATCGCCCGCGCGAGCTGGAAGGCGACCGGCACCGCCAGATCGCCGAGCGCCCGCGTCGGCGGCACCTCGACGACGATCGGCGGCACGTCGGCGACGCCGAGATCGCGCGTGACCGCGTCGCGGATCGCGTCTTCCACGTGGCGTTGAACGGTGAGAATCATGAGTTCGTGATTCGGTGAATTGGCGAACTGGCGAATGAAAGAGCAATCACGAACTCACCAGATCACCATTCACCAACTATCGGCGTGATACGATTACAGTTGGTGACTCGGGAACGCGTCGAGTGCCGCGTAGTCGGCCGGCGTGTTCACGTTGCGCATCAGCCGATGATGATCGCCGAACCGATCGAGCTCCTCGCTCGTCACGACGCGCGTCCGGATTTCATCGAACAGGTCCACGACCTTCAACCGCTGCTCCGCGAGGTGCCGGCCGATCGCACCGAGGCAGGCGCGCGTGTAGACCGCGCACAGCGGATGATACCCGCGTTCGGTATGCGGGACGACGGCGTCGGCATCGTCCGAGAGGTCCAGCAGCCAGGATACGAGCGGCGCGGTCACGTACGGCATGTCGCAGGCCAGGATCATGACCGCCGGTCGGTCGTCGCCGCCGGCCTCCGACAGCGCGGCGTGGATGCCGCCGAGCGGGCCCGAGCCCGGCACGAGATCGCTAATGGTTCGAATGCCGGAATCGGCAGCGGCGCCACGATTGGCGTCATCGCGGCCGACGATGAGAATTCCGCTCAGCCCGCGCACCTGACGAAGTTCCGAGACCTGGCGGCGCAGGATCGTCTCACCGTCGACGACGAGCGCGCTCTTGTCGCGTCCGCCGAAGCGGCTCGCGCGACCTCCGGCGAGAATGGCGGCGCTGCGCATCCACGATCGATCTTACCGTAGGTATGAAGGAAGCCGGCGTCGGACGTGTCCTCGTGGCGAGCCTCCATCAGGGCATCGCGGACATTCTGCCGACCCGCCTCGGCTTCTACGAGAACTGGCTCAACGCCGAGGGTCTGCGCGAAGGCACCATCGGGCTCGCGCCGTTGTACGCGGTCCTCAGCTTTCTCCGTCAGGAGGGCAGCGCCTACGACATGATCACGACGCGCGCGGGTGAATATGCCGCCGAGTGGACGGTGCAATCGCTGCCGCCCGCGCGGCGGACGTTCATCCGGGCGGCGCCCGCGTGGCTCCGAAAGCGGATGCTGCTGCGGCTGGCCCGTCAGCTCGTCCGCGAAACGTATCAGGGCAGCCGCGCGATCTCGCAGCTCCGCAACGGGACGGCCAACGTCGACGTTCGCGCGTCAATCTTCTGTACGGTTCGCGAGCCGGTCAGGAGCCCGTTGTGCGGCTTCTATGCGGCCGCGTTCACGCGCATGATGGCGATGTTCAACATCGGCGCGCAGGCGCAGGTCATCGCGTGCCGCGGCACGGGTGGATCGAAATGCGTTCTGCAGGTCGCCATCGTCGGCGGCGCCGCGCGGCCCGACGGTCCCGCCGCGTGAGCCGTTGTCCGGGTCTGATCGTCTCGACGCTCTGCGCGCTGTGCGTGTCGGCTGTGCCGTCGGCGGCGCAGCCGCCGCGCCCGGCGGCGTCGGTCGCGCGCATCCTCGTGATGCCGTTCGAGAACCCGAAGCGCGAAGGACGGATCTTCTGGCTCGGCGAGGCGGCCGCCGTGCTGCTCAGCGACGATCTCGATGCGCTCGGCGAGAAGCCGATCGCGCGCCCCGAGCGGCAGCGCGCGTTCGAGCGCCTGCGGGTGCCGCCGGTCGTGGCCCTCACCGACGCGACGGTGATTCGCATCGGTCAGCTCGTCGGCGCCGATCGCGTCGTCGTCGGCACGCTGCAGCTGGACGACGACGTCCTGACCGTGCACGCGCGAAGCATCGCGCTCGAGGCCGGACGCGTTCAGGCCGACGTCTCCGACCACGGCCGCATTCAGGATCTGTATCAACTATTCGAGCGCATCGCGCGGCGGATCGCGCCGTCGACCGCATCGGCCGCCCCCGAACGAGCGACGCGTCCGTATCCACCGGTCGCGGCGTTCGAGAACTACGTCAAGGGACTGCTGGCCGAGACGCCGGCGACGGCCATCAACTACCTCAACACGGCACTCGGCATGTTCCCGGCGTTCGATCGCGCGCGGCTCGCGCTGTGGGATGTCTACAGCGACCAGGGCGATCACGCGAAGGCGCTGGCGGCTGTCGCGTCGGTTCGGGCGGAGTCGCCGTACGGACGGCGCGCCCGGTTTCTCGCCGGGTTGTCACAGCTCGATCTGAGAAAGCACGACGAGGCGTTTGCGACGTTCAAGAGCCTCGCCGACGGCGGGCCTGACGCCGCCGCGCTGAACAATCTCGGCGTGGTGCAGCTGCGCCGCGCATCGACGCCGCAAACAGGCCAGTCCACCTACTACTTCAACAAGGCGGCGGAAACCGATCCGAACGACGCGGACTACATCTTCAACCTCGGATACGCGTACTGGTCGGAGCGCGATCCGCAGGCGGCGATCTACTGGCTGCGAGAAGCGGTGCGCCGGCGGCCGACCGACGGCGTCGCGCACTACATCCTCGGCACCGCGCTCGCCGCCGGCGGGAATGCGGCGGAGGCGGCGAAGGAAAAGGAGCTCGCACGCCGCCTGTCGTCGGTGTTCGCGGAATGGGACAGGCGTCCGCCGGGCGATCCGATTCCGAAGGGCCTCGAACGGATCAAGCACGACGTCGAGCTCCCGCACGGGCACGACATCGAGACGCGACTGGCGGCGACCGAACGGCGCGATCAACAGGAGCTCGTGCAGTTCTATCTCGAGAGCGGCCGGCGCTCGTACGAACGCGAAAACGATCGCGAAGCCGCGGCCGAGTTGAATCGTGCGTTGTACCTGTCGCCGTATCTCGCCGAGGCGCATCTGCTGCTCGGTCGCATCCATCTGCGCAACGGACGCATCACCGACGCCATCGACGCGTTCAAGATTTCACTCTGGAGCGCGGAAACCGCCGAGGGGCACGCCGCGCTCGGCGAGGCGTACCGGCAGAACAAGGACGCGACAGCGGCGCGCGCCGAGGCCGAGCGCGCGCTCGCGATCGACCCCGCGCTCGCCGAAGCCCGCGCGCTGTTCGCGCGATTGGATGGGCGCTAACGTGCTACAATCACGGCAGTTGTGGCGCAAGTCCAAGACGACGCGTTCCACGAAATCCAGCTGAACGGCAAGCAGCTGGTGTTCCTGTTCATGGCGGCCACGGTCGTGTCGGTCGTCATCTTTCTCTGCGGCGTTCTCGTCGGACGCGGCGTCCGCGCCGAACGCGCCACGATGGCCGACGCCTCCGCCGCCGCGGCGGCCGAGCCCGTGCCCCAGCAGCCGGAGGCGACGCCGTCACGTCCACCGGCCGGATCCGATCCGACGGCCGCGGCTGCGCCGCCGCCAGCTGCCGACGATCTCAGCTACTTCAGCCGTCTGGAGAAGAAGAACACGCCGGCCGAGCGCCTGAAGGCGCCTGAGCCGGCGGCCGCAGCCAAAGCTGCCGCACCGCCGCCGGCGGCGCCCGCTCCTGCGCCCGCCGAAAAGCCGGTCGCCAATTCACGATCCGCCGCCGAGCGTCCTGCGTCCGCCGAACCGGCGGGGCAGGGCTATGCGGTGCAGATTGCCGCGCTGAACGTGCGCAGCGAAGCCGATGCGATCGCGAAGCGGCTCACGTCGAAAGGCTACGCGGCCTACGTCGTCACGCCACAGAACGGCTCTCCGTCGGTGTTTCGCGTCCGCGTTGGAAAGTTCGGCACGCGGCGCGAAGCGGAATCGGTGGCGGCGAGGCTGCAGAAGGAAGAGCAGTTCAAGCCCTGGGTTACGCGCTAGCCGCCGCCTCGGGCGTCCTCCTCGCGCTCAGCTTTCCAACATACGGCCATCCGGCGTGCGGCTGGATTGCGCTCACGCCGCTGCTCGTCGCCCTCACCGCCCATCGCGGTGGAGCGCGCCGCCTTCGCGCCGAAGGCGCGTCGGCGGGAAGGCTTCAGCCTGGCGGCGCGATCTTGATGCGCCGCGCCGCCGCGCTCGGGTTCGTCACCGGCGTGGTGTATTTCACCGGCACGCTCTACTGGATCACGCGCGTCATGGCGGTATACGGCAACCTGCAGACGTGGGTGGCCTTGCTCGTGAACGCCGCGCTCATCCTCTACCTCTCGCTCTTTCCGGCGGTGTTCGCGGCCATTGTCGCGCGTCTGATCGCGAGGTTCGGATCGATCGCGCTGCTTGGCGCGCCCATCGTCTGGGTCGCGACGGAGCTCGGGCGCACGTACCTGTTGACCGGCTTTCCGTGGGTCCTGCTCGGATACAGCCAGGCCACGGTTCTTCCGATCGCTCAGCTGGCGAGCGTCACGGGCGTGTACGGCGTGTCGATGCTCGTGGCGCTCGTGAGCGCGACGCTCGCGATGATCGCGGCGCAGGGTCCACGTGAAGGCGATCGTCACGGTCCGCCTGGAGGCGGACGCTACGATCTTCAAGGTCCGGCTGAAGCCGGACACTCCCTACGATTGGTGCCTGCGGCCGTCGCGATTGCGCTCGTGCTCCTCGTTGCGGTGTGGGGCAGCCGTCGCGTGGCGGCGAGCGCGTGGACGCGCGATGGCGACGCGATTCGCGTCGGACTGGTGCAGGGCAACGTCGACCAGGGCATCAAGTGGGATCCGACGCGCGCGACGACGATTTTTCAGGAGCACGTGAATCGCACGCGGGAGGCGATCGGCCGGGGCGCGTCGCTCGTCCTGTGGCCCGAGTCGTCGACGCCGTTCCTGTTCGAGGAAGAGCCGGTGGGCGCCGAGCTGCTGCGACGGCTGGCGCGTCAGGCGCGCGCGACGCTGCTGTTCGGCAGCGATCAGATCGAGTGGAGCACCGTCAACCATCAGCGCGTGCCGGCGAAGTATTTCAACGCCGCGTATCTCATTCGTCCCGACGGTTCGACTGCGGGAACGTACCGCAAGATGCATCTCGTGCCGTTCGGCGAATACGTGCCGCTGCAGCGGCTGCTGTTCTTCGCCGCGCCGCTGACCGAACAGGTCGGGACGTTCACGCCCGGCATGCGGCCGGAGCTGCTGCCGGTCGACGGCCATCCGGTCAGCGTCGCGATCTGCTACGAGGTGGTCTATCCCGCGCTCGTCCGCCAGTTCGTCCAGGCGGGCAGCGAGCTGCTGACGACGATCACCAACGACGCGTGGTTCGGCGCGACGGCGGCGCCGTACCAGCACTTCGAGCAGGCCTCGATGCGCGCGATCGAAGAAGGCCGCTACCTCGTTCGCGCCGCCAATACCGGGATCAGCGGCATCGTCGATCCGTACGGCCGCGTGATCGAGAAGACCGAGATCTTTCAGCCGGCGGTGCTCGTCGGCGAGGTTCGTTTTCTTCGCACGTCCACCTTCTACGCGCGCCACGGCGATGTCGTGGCGTACCTGTCGCTCGGCATCACGGTCGGTCTGCTGATCGTGCCGAGACGACGTGTACAATGAAAGCTGACGAGGCCGAAGAGAGCTCACGGAGTAAAGGGAGTTCACGGAGAGGGAAATAAACCACAGAGACACAGAGTCACAGAGACGCAGAGACGCAGAGCGCGTCGCTTCGAGGGGCGGCGCGGAGCGCCGCGGCGGACGAAGATGAGGCCGTGAAAACGAGTATGGACATCGCGTGCGATTCGTTTTCACGGTCTCATCTCCGTCCGCACGTCGGCCGGCTTCGCCGGCCAACCCCTCGAAGCGACTCGCGTTTAGTGTTCCGCTCGCTCGGTCAATTGGAGCTCAGTGACTTCGTGACTCTGTGGTTGATTCAAATCTCTGTGCGTTTCTCTGTGGCTCTGTGACTCTGTGGCGCCGTCCGTTGCCAGCCGCTCGTCACGATTCACGGAGACTCTGCATGCCGACCGTCGACGACATGATGCACCGCTACGAGGACCTCAGCAAACGCGCTGCGGACCTGCGGAGCTATCTTTGAAGCCGCCCGCCCCGAAGAAGAATTGAATCGCCTCGAGGCGCGCGCCGCCGCGCCTGATTTCTGGAAGGACCAGGCCGAAGCGCAGAAGATTCTCCAGCGCCGCCGCCGGCTGGAGCTCGATCGGGATCTGATGCTCTCGCTCCGGAAGAAGAGCGACGACCTCGCCGTGCTGGTCGAATGGGCCGAGGCGGGCGAAGCCGTCGACGCCGATTTCGCGCAGGCGCTCGACTCTCTCGATCAGGAGGTTCAGGCCGGGGAGATCAAGAAGATGCTCGGCGGCGAGCACGATCGCAGGAACGCGATCCTCACGATTCACCCGGGCGCCGGCGGCACCGAGTCGCAGGATTGGGCCGAGATGCTGCTCCGCATGTATCTGCGCTGGATGGAGCGCCGGGGCTTCAGGCGCGAGATGATCGACTACCAGCCGGGCGATGAGGCGGGTCTCAAGAGCGCAACGCTGAACGTCATCGGCGAATATGCGTACGGCCTCCTGTCGGCCGAGGTCGGCGTGCACCGGCTCGTGCGCATCTCGCCGTTCGACCAGGCGGCCCGCCGCCACACGTCGTTCGCATCCGTGCACGCCTATCCCGAGCTGGCGGAGGATACCGAGGTCGAGATCGACGAGAACGACATCCGGATCGACACGTTCCGATCGAGCGGCGCCGGCGGCCAGCATGTGAACGTCACCGACTCGGCGATCCGCATCACCCATCTGCCAACCGGCATCGTCGTCTCCTGCCAGAACGAGCGATCGCAGCATCGCAACCGCGACTCCGCGATGAAGGTGCTGAAAGCGCGCCTCTACGATCTGAAGCTGAAGGAGCAGCAGGCGAACCTCGAGAAGATCGGCGGCGTGAAGAGGGACATCGCGTTCGGCAGCCAGATTCGCAGCTACGTGCTCCATCCGTATCAGCTCGTGAAGGATCACCGCACGAAGGAACAGGTCGGCGACGTCAACCGCGTGCTCGACGGCGACATCGACGTGTTCATCAAGGCGTACCTGATGCAGAAATCGAGCGGGACGCTCGGGCAGGCCGCTGACGACGACGTTGAGTGAGGCGCGCCGGTCCGGGCGATCGGCCGTGTTCGTGGCGACGGGGATTCTGCTGTCGCGGCTCATCGGCCTCGTCCGCCAGCGCGTCATCGCGCACTACTTCGGGCTCGGCCCCGACGCCGACGCCTGGAGCGCCGCGTTCCGTATCCCGAACGCGCTCCAGAACCTCTTCGGCGACCAGGCGCTGTCGGCGTCGTTCATCCCCGTCTACGCGTCGCTGCTGGCGAAAGGGGATCGGCGCGAAGCCGATCGGGTCGCCGGCGCGGTCGCGTCGCTCCTCACGCTGCTGGTGGCGATCCTGGTGCTCGCCGGCATCGCGACCACGCCGTGGCTGATCGCGGTCATCGCGCCGGGGTTTTCGGGCGAGAAGCGCGAGCTGACGATCACGCTCGTTCGCATCCTGTTCCCGGGCGCGGGGCTCCTGGTGATGTCGGCCTGGTGCCTCGGCGTGCTGAACAGCCATCACCGGTTTCTGCTGTCCTACACCGCGCCCGTGCTCTGGAACCTCGCCATCATCGCGACGCTCGTGTTCTTCGGCGAGGGAACCCCGCTTCCGCTTCTCGCGCAGCGGCTCGCGCTCGGATCCGTCGTCGGCAGCGCGCTGCAGTTCGGCATCCAGCTGCCGGTCGTGTGGCGGCTCGCGCCGAATCTCCGGTTCACGCTCGACCTGACGTCCGAGCATGTGCGGACGGTCGTTCGGAATTTCGGGCCGGTGTTCATCAGCCGCGGCGTCGTGCAGCTGAGCGCGTACGTCGATCAGCTGCTGGCGACGCTGCTGCCGACCGGCGCGGTAGCGGCGATCACGAACGCGCAGACGCTGTCGACGCTGCCCATCAGCCTGTTCGGCATGGCCGTGTCGGCCGCGGAGCTGCCGGCGATGTCCGGAATCACCGGCGCCGCCGCCGAGCGGCATACCGCGCTGCGCGAGCGCCTCGAGGGCGGCCTTCGGCAAATCGCGTTTTTCGTCGTGCCGTCCGCCGTCGCGTTTCTCGCGCTCGGCGATATCGTCGCGGCGGCACTGTTTCAGAGCGGCCGCTTCACACACGGCGACGCCGTGTATGTGTGGGGCATCCTGGCGGGCTCCGCCGTTGGCCTGCTCGCGTCGACGCTCGGACGGCTGTACTCGTCGACCTATTACGCGCTGCGCGACACGCGGACGCCGCTGCGCTGCGCGATCGTCCGCGTCGTGTTGACGACGGTGCTGGGCTACCTGTGCGCGATTCCGCTGCCGCGCTGGCTCGGGATCGATCCCGTGTGGGGCGCCGCGGGGTTGACCGCGTCGGCGGGCGTCGCGGGCTGGGTCGAGATGCTGATGCTGCGCTCGACGCTCGCCACGCGCATCGGACCGACGCGTGTCCCGGCGAGCCACCTGGCGAAGCTCTGGGCGGCGGCGATCGCCGCGGCGGCGGTGGGATGGGCCGTCAAGCTGACGTTCTTCCCGCCCGACCCGCTGCTCGACGCGCTCGTCGTGCTCGGCCCGTTCGGGATCGCGTACTTCGGGATCACGAGCGCGCTCGGCATCCCCGAGAGCGCGCGAGTCCTGTCACGCGTGCGGCTTCGGTCAACGAACGGTGCCACTGAGTCACAGAGACACGGAAATCCGCACAGAGATCAAAAATAACCGCAGAGCCACAAAGTCACGAAGATCAAAGGGGGCGGCCGCGAGCTGTGAACGTCGATCGATTCGACGGGCGGCGCGAAGCGCCGCAGGTTGGCCGGCTTTGCCGGCCAACCCGTCGAATCGACGCGACTCTGCGTCTCTGTGACTCGGTGTCTCCGTGGTTTGTTTCGCGGCCGCGCACGCTACTTCTGCGGCACGCTGCGCAGCGTCTTCACGTAGATGTAGTCGCCGAGCGGCGAGTCGTCGTTGTTCGACGCGTTCGCGGCGACGTTGAACTGGACGGGCGCGGAGGCCGGCGATGGCGCGGTCCACTCGATCGTCCAGGCATTCGTGCCTTCCTTCGACGTGCGCGAGCCGGCAAGGTTGTGCTGCACGAACGTCAGCGCCCTGTCGACGGCGCCGGGAATCAACTGCGCGCGGCCGTCGTCAATCTTCCAGCTACCGGCCTGCCGGCCTTTCTGTTTCCCCGAGGCGAACCGCGCCGCGATCTCGAAACCGCCGCGCCGCAGGCCCTCGCGCATGACCTTCACGCCGATCGCGTACGTCTGTCCCGCGACGTACGCGGCGGGCACGCCCGTCACCTCGACCGATCCGCCGGGCGCGTTGACCGGGTTGTCGAGATGGCAGAGGTGACACGACTGCTCGCCGAAGCCGCCGGTGACATTCGGATACGGCCCTTCCTTGAACGCCGACGCGGCGAGCGGCAGCGCGATCAGCCCGGCCGTCAACGGCGCTACAATCCGCACGAAAGGAGTATACCGATGCGCATTTCTCGATGGCCAGCCGTCGCCGCGGCCGCGCTCGCGTTGATCGCGTTCGTGCACGCCGCGCCGATCAGCGATTCGGTCGACGTCAAGATCGATCAATGGATGACGCCGAGCAAGCCGCCGTATCCGCACGATCCCGCCGTCGCGCCCGACGGATCGATCTGGTACACGGGACAGCGCGCCAACGTCATCGGCCGCTTCGATCCGGCCACGCAGCAGTTCAAGGAGTTTCCGCTGCCGACGGCGAACTCCGGCCCGCACGGCCTCCAGGCCGACAAGGACGGCAACATCTGGTACACCGGCAACGCCGCCGGGCTGATCGGCAAGCTCGATCCGAAGACGGGGAAGGTCACCGAGTACAAGATGCCGAACCCGAAGGCGCGCGATCCGCACACGATCGCGTTCCTGCGCGACGGCCGCATGGTGTTCACGGTCCAGGCCGGCAACTTCGTCGGCACGCTCGATCCGAAAGCGCCGGACGGCGCGATCAAGCTGGTCGAGTCGCCGACCGTGAACTCGCGGCCGTACGGCGTCCGCCTCGACTCGAAGGGCGTGCCGTACTTCGACATGTTCAACAGCAACCGCGTCGGCAGCATCGATCCGAAGACGATGGTGATCAGGGAGTACCCGCTGCCGGATGCGAAAGCGCGGCCGCGGCGGATTGCGATCGGCAAGGACGACACCGTCTGGTACGGCGACTACGCGCGCGGCTATCTCGGTCACCTCGATCCGAAGAGCGGGAAAGTCGAAGAGTTCGCGTCGCCGGGCGGCCCGGATTCGCGGCCCTACGCGATCGACGTCACGGCGGACGGCGCAATCTGGTACGTCGAGACCGGCGACGAAACGAAGAACGTGCTCGTCCGCTTCAACCCCGAAACGAAGAAGTTCCTCACGTGGCCGATTCCCGGCGGCGGCGGGACGGTGCGGAACATGGAGATCGACAGGAACGGCGACCTCTGGCTCGCGGAGAGCGGCGTCGGCAAGATCTCGCGCGTGAAGATCGTCACGGGGAAGGGGACTCAATAGGGCAGGAAGGGCAGGA